>ERZ778511.214-NODE-214-length-56743-cov-10.070103_pt1 | contig 56743 bp, 50 predicted proteins | sample MGYA00510347_ERZ778511 | MGnify/ENA primary metagenome ERZ778511 (study PRJEB29527, sample SAMN07138967) | mouse gut metagenome | material: feces | host: mouse | place: China:Nanjing | collected 2016-01-25 ...
AATCTAAAGATTACTCGATGATTGTAGCCACACGACCAGAACCTACTGTACGTCCACCCTCACGGATAGCGAATGTAAGACCCTGCTCCATAGCGATTGGGTGAATCAATTCGATAGACATTTCTACGTTATCACCAGGCATGCACATTTCTGTACCTTCTGGCAAATTGCAAACACCTGTTACGTCAGTTGTTCTGAAATAGAACTGAGGTCTGTAGTTGTTGAAGAAAGGAGTATGACGTCCACCTTCATCTTTCGTCAAAACGTATACCTGAGCGGTAAATTTTGTATGGCATGTTACTGTACCTGGTTTTGCAAGAACCTGTCCTCTTTCGATTTCAGTTCTCTGGATACCACGAAGCAAAGCACCGATATTGTCACCAGCCTGAGCCTCATCCAATAATTTACGGAACATTTCGATACCAGTTACAACAGTTTTCTTTGTCTCTTCTTTAATACCAACGATTTCAACATCCTCGTTTACATGAAGAACACCACGCTCTACTCTACCAGTAGCAACGGTTCCACGACCTGTAATAGTAAAGATATCCTCGATAGGCATCAAGAACGGCTGATCTGTTGCACGCTGTGGATCTGGAATATGCTCGTCAACTGCTGCCATCAATTCCATAACCTTGTCGCCCCATTCGCTGCTTGGATCTTCCAGAGCTTTCAGAGCAGAACCTTTGATAATTGGGCAATCTGTGAATTCATATTCTTCCAGAATCTCAGTAATTTCCATTTCTACTAATTCAAGTAATTCTTCATCATCAACCATGTCACATTTGTTCATGAATACAACGATGTAAGGTACACCTACCTGACGAGACAGAAGAATGTGCTCTTTTGTCTGAGCCATAACACCATCAGTTGCAGCTACTACAAGGATAGCTCCGTCCATCTGTGCAGCGCCAGTGATCATGTTCTTTACATAGTCAGCATGGCCTGGGCAGTCAACGTGTGCATAATGTCTGTTATCTGTCTCATACTCAACGTGAGCAGTAGAGATAGTAATACCTCTTTCTCTTTCTTCTGGAGCCTTGTCGATATTCTCAAAATCAGTAGCTTCGTTTCCAGCAACTCTTTCAGATAATACTTTAGTAATTGCTGCTGTTAAAGTAGTCTTGCCATGGTCAACGTGACCAATGGTTCCGATATTACAATGCGGTTTTGTTCTCTCAAATTTAGCTTTAGCCATTTTATAACGTCCTCCTTAATTTTCTGCCCTTGGGCTGTCTCATTGAATACAAATTTTAATCAGCTATTTATGATTATATTCGATAATTACTGGATTTTCAAGTGTTTTCTGCACTTTCCTATCCTTTCGTAGTAATAACTTTTTCCTGAACATTCTTCGGTACCTGTTCATATTTTTCAAAGAACATAGAGTAGTTTCCACGTCCCTGTGTTCTAGAACGCAAATCTGTAGAATATCCAAACATTTCAGCAAGAGGTACAAACGCACGTACGATCTTACCGCCGCCCAGATCATCCATACCTTCAATACGTCCACGACGGGAGTTGATGTCACCGATCACATCACCCATATATTCTTCTGGCATAGTTACTTCCACTTTCATAATTGGCTCTAACAACACTGGCGTTGCCTTCTTCATAGCTTCTTTAAAAGCCATGGAACCAGCAATATGGAATGCCATTTCTGAAGAGTCAACTTCATGGTAAGAACCATCATATACTGTAGCATGGACACCTACAACCGGGAATCCTGCCAAGATACCTGCTTTGGTAGCTTCCTCAATACCCTCGCCAACTGCTGGAATATATTCTTTTGGAATTGCACCGCCGACAACCTCAGAATCAAACTTGAATAATTCTTCTCCATTGGCATCCATCGGCTCAAATCTGACTTTACAATGTCCATACTGTCCACGTCCACCAGACTGTTTTGCATATTTGTATTCCTGCTCAATCGGCTTGGTAAATGTCTCTTTGTAAGCAACCTGCGGAGCGCCTACATTTGCCTCTACTTTGAATTCACGAAGCAGACGGTCAACAATAATTTCCAAATGGAGCTCTCCCATACCTGCAATAATCGTCTGTCCGGTCTCTGCATTGGTGTGTGCACGGAATGTTGGATCTTCTTCTGCAAGTTTTGCAAGAGCTTCACCCATTTTACCCTGTCCTGCCTTTGTCTTCGGCTCAATTGCCAGCTCAATTACAGGCTCTGGGAATTCCATAGACTCCAAAATTACCGGATGCTGGTCATCACAAATGGTATCTCCTGTTGCAGTAAACTTAAATCCTACTGCTGCCGCAATATCACCAGAGTAAACTTTGTCTAACTCTGCTCTCTTGTTGGCATGCATCTGGAGAATACGTCCCACACGCTCTTTTTTATCTTTGGTAGCATTCAATACATAGGAACCAGAGTTCATTGTACCGGAATATACACGGAAAAATGCAAGTTTTCCTACGAATGGGTCTGTCATAATCTTAAATGCCAGCGCTGAGAAGGGTTCTTCATCAGAAGAATGTCTTTCCACTTCATTGCCATCCATATCTGTTCCCTTAATTGCAGGGATATCTACAGGAGACGGCATATATTCAATCACTGCATCCAGCAATTTCTGAACACCCTTGTTCCGGTAAGCAGTACCACAGCATACAGGAACAGCTAAACACTCGCAAGTTCCTTTTCTTAAAGCCGCTTTCATTGCTTCCACAGATGGCTCTTCCCCTTCCAGGTACTCCATCATCAAATCATCATCCAATTCGCATACTTTTTCTACAAGCTCTGTGTGATACAGTTCTGCATCATCCTTCATATCATCTGGAATATCAACAACTGAAATATCATCACCCTTATCGTCATTGTAGATATAAGCTTTCATCTCAAATAAGTCAATGATTCCCTTGAAATCATCTTCCTTACCAATCGGTAACTGGAGAACAATTGCATTTTTCCCTAAACGGGTCTTAATCTGTTCCACCGCTCCGTAAAAATCAGCCCCTAGAATGTCCATTTTATTGATAAATGCCATTCTTGGTACGTTATAGGTATCTGCCTGACGCCATACGTTTTCAGACTGAGGCTCTACTCCACCCTTTGCACAGAAAACGCCTACAGCGCCATCCAATACACGGAGTGAACGTTCCACTTCAACAGTAAAGTCAACGTGCCCCGGAGTATCAATAATATTGATACGATGCTCTAACGCACCTTCTTTTGGCTTACAATTTTCCTGTAATGTCCAATGACATGTTGTAGCGGCTGAAGTAATGGTAATACCTCTTTCCTGTTCCTGCTCCATCCAGTCCATGGTCGCAGTGCCTTCATGAGTATCACCAATCTTATAGTTAACACCAGTATAATAAAGAATACGCTCTGTTGTGGTAGTTTTACCAGCGTCAATATGAGCCATAATACCAATGTTTCTGGTTCTCTCTAATGGATATTCTCTTCCAGCCAAGATTTTTTCCTCCTAAATTTCTCAACAAAAGATTAAAATCTATAATGTGCAAATGCCTTATTTGCTTCTGCCATTTTGTGCATATCTTCTTTCTTCTTTACAGATGCACCTGTATTATTTGCTGCATCCATAATCTCATTCGCCAATCTTTCCTCCATGGTCTTTTCTCCTCTTTTACGAGAATAAAGAGTCAACCAACGGAGAGCCAAAGCCTGACGTCTGTCAGGTCTTACCTCGATCGGTACCTGATATGTCGCTCCACCGATACGCCTTGCCTTTACCTCTAAAACAGGCATTACGTTATTCATAGCCTCTTCAAATACTTCAATTGCTGGCTTATCAGTCTTTTCTGCAACTCTGTTAAATGCTCCATATACAATTTTCTGAGCTACGCCTTTCTTACCATCCAACATAATATTGTTGATAAGTTTTGTAACCACTTTATTATTGTACAATGGATCTGCTAATACGTCTCTCTTCTGAGTATGTCCTTTACGTGGCACGTCGCTTCCCTCCTTAATCATCTTATGATTTTGCTCGATTAATTCAACGGTACTCACTATTTCTGTGTTCGTGCGGAAATTTGTTTCTCTATAAAAAGCCTGTTGCTTTCTTCATCAAAAAGAATGTACGCTTACGCGATTTCCAACACTAACCATCCCGTGATACTATTGTCTGCTAAATTATTTCTTAGCCTCTTTTGGCCTTTTTGCACCATATTTGGAACGTGCCTGGCGTCTGTTTGCAACACCTGCGGTATCCAAAGTTCCACGGATAATGTGGTATCTGGTACCAGGCAAGTCTTTTACTCTTCCACCTCTAATCAGAACAACGCTGTGTTCCTGTAAGTTGTGGCCTTCTCCTGGAATATAGCTTGTCACTTCAATTCCGTTGGAAAGACGAACTCTGGCGATTTTACGAAGAGCAGAGTTAGGTTTCTTAGGAGTTGCAGTCTTCACTGCAGTACAAACACCTCTCTTCTGGGGTGAAGAAGCATCCGTGGGGCGTTTTTTCAAGGAGTTATATCCTTTCTGTAAAGCCGGTGCGGTAGATTTCTTCTCAGATGTCTGTCTTCCTTTCCTTACTAACTGGTTAAATGTTGGCATTCTTTTCACCTCCTGTAGAATTTTCACAATAAATATAAGTGCATATTCATATGCACGCAAAAGTTATTATATAAGGATAAAATCGCCATGTCAAGGACTTTTTCTAATTTTTCCCGTATTTTCAAACATTATTCACTTCTCAAAGAAAATCCCAGCTTTATGAGATAAAATGGGCTGTCACAAAATCAAAATCTCTATAACATATAGCATACGATTGTTCCTCTTACACCGATATGCTGTAGAACTCTTGCATTTTGCAACAACCCAATTTCATCTAACACGCAACATTGTCACGGAATATTTATTTTTATTTCACAATCCTATTCTGTTTCCAGCATTACCTCTTCCGCTTCAAACTCTTCTTCCAGTTCTTCCTGATCTAGCTCATCTTCTTCTGGGATGTAACTAAAATCCAACATTTCTTCTTCAAAAAAGATATCATCCTTCTCATCTGCATCTGTGGAGAGTTTAATGTCACGATAACGCTTCATACCTGTTCCGGCAGGAATCAATTTACCAATGATAACATTTTCTTTCAGACCAATCAATGGATCAATCTTGCCCTTGATTGCTGCTTCTGTCAACACCTTGGTGGTCTCTTGGAAGGATGCTGCAGACAGGAAGGAATTGGTCGCAAGAGAAGCCTTGGTAATTCCCAACATTACCTGTTTTCCTTCTGCTGGTTCTAATCCTTCTTCCTCCAACTTTGCATTGGTATCCTCATATTCCAGAATATCTACCAATGTTCCTGGCAAGAACTCTGAATCGCCGTTATTCTCAATGCGAATCTTCTTTAACATCTGACGTACAATGACCTCAATATGCTTATCATTGATTTCCACACCTTGCAGACGGTATACATGCTGCACTTCCTGAATCATATAATCCTGCACAGCCCGAACCCCTTTAATTCTCAAAATATCATGAGGGTTCACACTACCTTCTGTCAGCTCATCACCAGCTTCCAGCACAGCGCCATCCATAACCTTTATTCTAGAACCATAAGGAATCAAGTATGCCTTAGTTTCCCCAGTTTCATCATTTGTTACAATAATCTCACGCTTTTTCTTTGTATCCTTAATCGTAGCAATACCGGCAAATTCTGTAATAATTGCAAGTCCCTTTGGCTTACGTGCCTCAAACAACTCCTCCACACGAGGAAGACCTTGCGTAATATCGTTTCCTGCAACACCACCCGTATGGAATGTACGCATGGTAAGCTGTGTACCTGGCTCACCGATAGACTGGGCTGCAATAATACCTACAGATTCTCCCACCTGTACTGCCTGACCAGTAGCCATATTCGCTCCATAACATTTTGCACAGATTCCATTGTGGGAACGACAGGTAAGGACCGTACGGATTTTTACCCTGTCCAAAGGTTCTCCCTTATCGTCTACTCCTTTGCTCATAACGAGGGCTGCACGCTTGGGCGTAATCATATGGTTTGCTTTCACCAATACATTCCCCTCAGCGTCGCAAATATTTTCACAGGCAAATCGTCCTGTAATACGCTCTTGCAGACTTTCTATCTCTTCTTTTCCATCCATAAAAGCCTTTACATACATGCCAGGAGCTTCTTTTCCCTCACAGCAGTCAATGTCTCGAATAATTAACTCCTGTGATACGTCTACCAAACGTCTGGTCAGATAACCAGAGTCGGCTGTACGAAGAGCAGTATCAGAAAGTCCCTTCCGCGCTCCATGAGCAGACATAAAATATTCCAATACGTCCAATCCTTCACGGAAATTAGACTTAATGGGCAATTCGATTGTACGTCCAGTGGTATCTGCCATCAATCCACGCATACCTGCAAGCTGCTTGATCTGTTTGTCAGAACCACGGGCGCCGGAATCTGCCATCATATAAATATTATTATATTTATCCAAACCACCTAACAGCTCTTTGGTTAAAATATCATCTGTTTCTTTCCAGGTCTCTACAACTTCTTTATATCTTTCCTCTTCTGTAATCAAACCACGTTTGTAGTTCCTGGTAATTTTATCCACGGTATCCTGAGCATTTTTTATCAGCGCAGGCTTCTTTTCCGGCACAGTCATATCAGAAATAGATACCGTCATAGCTGCTCTGGTGGAATACTTGTATCCCATAGATTTAATATCATCCAATACCTCTGCTGTTACGGTAGCTCCATGGATATTGATCACCTTCTCCAAAATCTGCTTTAACCCTTTTTTACCTACATGGAAATCAATTTCCAATTTCAAAGCATCTTCTGAATTGGTTCTGTCCACAAATCCCAAATCCTGAGGTAATATTTCATTAAAAATGAAACGTCCCAGTGTGGATTCCACATTTCCGCTTATCTGCTCTCCGCTTGGCATTGTCTTGGTAATGCGAACTTTAATTCTGGAATGCAGTGTTAATGCGTCATTCTCATAAGCAAGAATTGCTTCATTCACATTTTTAAAGAATTTTCCTTCTCCCAAAGCCCCTGGCCTTTCCTGGGTCAGATAATAGATACCAAGCACCATATCCTGAGAAGGAACTGCTACCGGACCTCCATCGGAAGGTTTTAACAGATTATTGGGTGACAATAATAAAAATCTGCATTCAGACTGGGCTTCCACAGATAATGGGAGATGAACTGCCATCTGATCTCCGTCAAAGTCTGCATTAAATGCTGTACATACCAGTGGATGCAGCTTAATTGCTTTACCTTCCACCAGAATCGGCTCAAACGCCTGAATTCCTAATCTATGAAGGGTAGGCGCACGGTTTAACATAACCGGATGTTCTTTGATAACCTCTTCCAGAACATCCCAAACTTCTGACTGAAGGCGTTCTACCATCTTTTTGGCACTCTTAATATTATGGGCTGTCCCGTTACATACCAATTCCTTCATAACAAAAGGCTTAAACAGCTCAATTGCCATTTCCTTCGGCAAGCCACACTGATAAATCTTAAGCTCGGGCCCTACCACAATAACAGAACGTCCAGAGTAGTCCACACGTTTTCCTAAAAGGTTCTGACGGAAACGCCCGGATTTACCCTTTAACATATCAGACAGAGACTTTAAGGCACGGTTTCCAGGACCAGTCACTGGCCGACCTCTTCTGCCATTATCAATCAACGCATCCACTGCTTCCTGCAGCATACGCTTCTCATTTCTTACAATAATATCTGGCGCCCCAAGCTCCAGCAGTCTCCGCAAACGGTTATTTCGGTTGATAATCCGACGGTACAAATCATTCAAATCAGAGGTTGCAAACCGACCACCGTCCAGCTGTACCATTGGCCGCAAATCTGGAGGGATAACAGGAATTACATCCATAATCATCCACTCTGGCCTGTTTCCAGAACCGCGGAATGCTTCCACAACCTCAAGACGTTTGATAATTCTAGCACGCTTCTGGCCAGTTGCATCCTTTAAGGCAGTTTTTAATTCCACAGCATCCTTTTCCAAATCAATGGCCTCTAACAGCTCTTTGATAGACTCTGCACCCATACCTACCCGAAAATCGCTGCCATATTTTTCTCTTGCTTCCTGATACTCTGCTTCTGATAATACTTGCTTGTACTGTAATTCACTAGTTCCCTTATCCAATACAATATAAGAAGCAAAGTACAACACTTTCTCCAGAGTTCTGGGGGACAAATCCAAAATCAATCCCATTCTGCTGGGAATTCCCTTAAAATACCAGATATGGGAAACAGGGGCAGCAAGCTCAATATGCCCCATACGTTCCCTACGAACGCTTGCCTTGGTAATTTCTACACCGCATCGGTCACAGACAACACCTTTGTAACGGATTTTCTTATACTTTCCGCAATGACATTCCCAGTCTTTGCTCGGTCCGAAAATCTTTTCACAGAACAGGCCGTCCTTTTCCGGTTTCAGGGTTCTATAGTTAATGGTTTCCGGTTTCTTTACTTCTCCCCGGGACCATTCTCTTATTTTTTCAGGTGATGCCAGTCCAATTTTAATCGCATCAAAGGTAATTGGCTGGTATTTTTCTTTATTCGTTGCTTCTGGCATATGTGACTCTCCCTTCCTTATTCCTACAGGATATTTGACTATTCATCCAGAACACTGTCAAAGTCAGCGAAATCGTCCTCTAATTCTAATGCTTCTTCCTCTTCTTCCTCAATATCCACCAGTTCTTCGTCCTCTTCACTGAATTCCTGCTTGCTAAAGCCCATTGACCCGAAGGATTCTTCCTCTTCAAATGCAAAATTGCGATCGCCAGCAATAATAGAATTCAGGTCTGTGTTACCATATTCACTGGTTTCCATCAGTTCCACTTCTTCTCTATTCTCATCCAAAACCTTTACATCCAGTCCCAAAGACTGTAATTCTTTCAATAGTACCTTAAAGGATTCAGGAATTCCCGGTTCAGGAATATTGTCACCCTTAATTATCGCCTCGTAAGTCTTCACACGTCCGATGACATCATCAGATTTCACAGTAAGAATCTCCTGCAAAGTATAGGACGCGCCATATGCTTCCAACGCCCAAACTTCCATCTCGCCAAAACGCTGTCCACCAAACTGGGCTTTACCACCCAAAGGCTGCTGAGTCACCAAAGAATACGGACCCGTGGAACGTGCATGAATCTTATCATCCACCAAATGGTGAAGCTTCAGGTAATGCATATGCCCAATGGTAACTGGACTGTCAAAATATTCTCCCGTTCTTCCATCACGAAGTCTTACCTTACCATCACGGGAAAGGGGCACACCTTTCCATACTTCCCTGTGATCACGGTTTTCATACAAATAGTCCATTACTTCTGGAAGTAACGCTTCCTTGTGTTTTGCTTCAAACTCTTCCCAGGAAAGATTTACATAATCATTTGCCAAATCCAGGGTATCCATAATGTCATCTTCTCGTGCACCATCAAAGACCGGAGTTGCAATGTTAAATCCAAGGGCCTTTGCCGCAAGGCTTAAATGAATCTCCAACACCTGCCCGATATTCATACGAGAAGGCACACCAAGAGGATTCAGCACAATATCCAACGGCCGGCCATTTGGCAAGAACGGCATATCCTCCACCGGAAGCACACGGGAAACCACACCCTTATTTCCATGACGTCCAGCCATCTTATCCCCCACGGAAATCTTACGTTTCTGAGCAATGTAAATACGTACTGCCTGGTTTACGCCTGGAGACAATTCGTCTCCGTTCTCCCTGGTAAATACCTTGGCATCCACAACAATTCCATATTCTCCATGAGGTACTTTCAGAGAAGTGTCTCGAACCTCTCTTGCTTTTTCACCAAAAATCGCACGCAACAGACGTTCCTCTGCGGTCAGCTCTGTCTCTCCCTTAGGAGTTACCTTACCTACCAAAATATCTCCGGCACGAACCTCTGCTCCAATACGGATGATTCCTCTTTCATCCAAATCCTTCAGTGCATCGTCACCGACACCGGGAACGTCTCTGGTAATCTCTTCCGGCCCTAGCTTGGTATCACGGGCCTCTGCTTCATATTCTTCAATGTGCACAGAAGTATAAACATCCTCCTGCACCAGTCTTTCACTTAATAATACCGCATCCTCGTAATTATAACCTTCCCAGGTCATAAATCCAATTAACGGGTTCTTACCCAGTGCAAGCTCTCCATTGGAGGTAGACGGACCGTCTGCAATTACCTGTCCCGCCTCTACCTTATCTCCTTTAAACACAATGGGTCTTTGATTATAGCAGTTGGATTGGTTGCTTCGGGAAAACTTGGTCAGCTTATACACTTCCCGTTTCCCTTCTTCGGTACGAATCGTAATCTCATTGGAAATGGAACGCTCCACTACACCTGCATGTTTTGCAACGACACAGACGCCGGAGTCCACAGCCGCCTTTGTCTCCATTCCAGTTCCTACTGCTGGCGCTTCTGTCGTCAAAAGCGGAACTGCCTGACGCTGCATGTTGGAACCCATCAGCGCACGGTTGGCATCGTCATTCTCCAGGAAAGGAATCAATGCAGTTGCCACAGAAAATACCATTTTGGGAGAAACGTCCATGTAATCAAACATGGTCTTTTCATATTCCTGGGTCTCTTCCCGATAACGACCAGATACGGAATTCCTTACAAAATGACCTTCCGCATCCAATGCCTCGTTTGCCTGAGCTACATGGTAATTATCTTCTTCATCTGCTGTCATATAGACAACCTCGTCTGTAACCCGTGGATTCTTGGGATCAGACTTATCTATTTTACGGTAAGGCGCTTCTACAAAGCCATAATCATTGATTCTTGCATAAGTTGCAAGAGAGTTAATCAAACCGATGTTCGGTCCTTCAGGCGTCTCAATGGGACACATTCTTCCATAATGGGAATAGTGTACGTCACGCACCTCGAACCCAGCACGGTCTCTGGACAGACCTCCGGGTCCCAATGCAGACAAACGCCTCTTATGCGTCAATTCACCCAAAGGATTGTTCTGATCCATAAACTGAGACAACTGGGAAGAACCGAAAAATTCTTTCACTGCTGCAGTAACCGGCTTAATATTAATTAAGCTCTGGGGAGAAATTCCTTCTAAATCCTGGGTAGTCATGCGCTCACGTACCACACGCTCCATTCTGGAAAGACCGATACGGTACTGATTCTGCAATAATTCACCTACTGCACGGATACGGCGGTTTCCTAAATGGTCAATATCATCACTATTTCCAAGACCATATTCTAAATGCATGTTATAATTAATAGAAGCCAGAATGTCTTCCCTGGTAATATGCTTTGGAATCAGGTCTGCCGCATCTCGGTGCAATGCATTCTTGATATCATCCAAAGTGTCATTTTCCTCAAGAATTGTTTCCAGGACTGGATAATATACCTGTTCTGTAATCCCCAGCTTCCTAGCCTCTTCACTGTCAATATCCACATAATTGGTAACATCTACCATCAAATTGGACAACACTTTAATATTGCGCTCTTCCCCTTGAATCCACACAAAGGGAACTGCCGCATTCTGAATATTATCTGCCAACTCCCGGGTAACCGTAGTTCCCTGCTCTGCGATAATCTCTCCAGTAGAAATATCTACCACATCTTCCGCAAGAACCTGTCCGTGAATTCGGTTCCTAAGAGAAAGCTTTTTATTAAATTTATATCTTCCTACCTTTGCAAGATCATAACGCCTTGGATCAAAAAACATTGCATTAATCAAGCTCTCCGCGCTTTCTACCGTGAGAGGCTCCCCTGGACGGATCTTCTTATATAATTCCAGTAATCCTTCCTGATAATTGGTTGCAACATCTTTTCCAAAGCTGGCGATAATCTTTGGCTCCTCACCAAACAGATCGATAATCTCCTGATTCGTACCAATACCCAAAGCACGGATCAAAACTGTAACCGGAACCTTCCTGGTTCTGTCCACACGTACATAGAAAACATCATTGGAATCTGTTTCATATTCCAACCATGCACCACGATTGGGGATTACAGTGCAGGAATATAATGTTTTACCCACTTTATCGTGTGCAATTCCATAATATATGCCAGGAGAACGCACCAACTGACTGACAATTACACGCTCTGCGCCGTTGATTACGAAAGTTCCTGTCTCTGTCATAAGTGGTAAATCGCCCATGAAGATTTCATAATCTTTGACTTCTTCAACTGCCTCTTTGTTGTAGAATCTAACTCTGACCTTTAAAGGAGCGGCGTAGGTTGCATCTCGTTCTTTACATTCTTCAATTGAATATTTCACATCTTTTTCGCATAATGTAAAATCAACGAATTCCAAACTTAACTGCCCGCTATAATCTGCGATGGGAGAGATATCAGCAAATACTTCTTTCAACCCCTCATTGATGAACCAGTTGTAAGAATTCTTCTGAACCTCAATCAGGTTCGGCATTTCTAATACTTCCTTTTGTCGCGAGTAACTCATACGAACGCTTTTTCCTGCTTTAATCGGACGTATTCTGTTTTTCTCCATTGACGTTTCACCTCTCGTTTTCTAATTTACAACAATCCATAATTTATAAAGTACGCTTGCTAATGTTTATCTATGATTAATTATAATAAGCACACTTTATCACAATAGTGCACCCTATATGATAGCACAACCAGTAATTTTATGTCAAGGATTTTTTTGGGAAAAGTTACCGTGCATGTAACAGTTCAGAGCTGAAAGGGCTGAACTGTTACCCGTGCATAAAAGGAGCTGTTACAAAATCAAAACTCTTTGATTTTGTAACAGCTCCGTACTCTGTGCTATTTAAAAATCAGCCTTTTAGCCCCCTCCTGGCAGCAGTTTTCTTTGTTAAGGCACCTGAAATCCAATGTCTGCAATTTCATTCTGATATTTATCTCTCGTAGACACATGGAAAGATAAATCCCTCTGCCCGTCATACAACACCATAATCTGAGTGGTACATGTCCCATCTTCTCGAAGATCTGCTTGCTGATTCAGCCACTGGAGATAATTTCCCTCACTATCCTTAATCCCTATCTCTGGATCATTATATTTATCATTATATGGCTCGTTCCTAAAATCTGGCAATTCCACTTCAAGAACAAGTCCTGCCTTCGTCTTCACACCACGTTTCACTAAGATACCATTTTCCTCTTGATTGATATCAAAGGCTTGGTTCTTGGATGTGTCAACAGTTACCGGAAACCGGAGATGCCATTCGCCTGTGATATCTCCTGTGCTCTCATATTCTCCCTGAGCATCCCAGCTATCCCAAAGCTGTCCGATTAGTTCATGCACTGTCCAGTCTACCACTACCGTATCATTTTCACCAATTCCCAAATCCACTGGTTCTTCCGTTCCCTTGGACAAATTCACGGAACGGGGACTCATCAAATCCATCTGATGAACGGCTACAAAGGTTCCATCCTTTGACCTTTCAAAAGGCCTAATCACGTCTACAATATCCGTTCCATTCACTTTGATGTTATAAGGCTCCCCAGTTTTTTTCTCTAGGATAATTCCATCTGCATTCGCTAAATCTTCACGGTCAGTTTTAAGAGTGGTGGTATAATATAGAACATATCCATCACAGTAAACATCAGATACAGAAATGGAAACGCCATCATTCTCTGCTGTCAATATATATCCTTCTTCCTGGCGTTTATCTACTTCTTCCTGAATCGCAACTGCATTCTCTCCGATTTTTTTGTATCTTTCGGTATCTTCCTGTTCATATTTATCCCCCTGGGCATTTTCTATCAGTTTGCCAAATACATTGCCAAACAATTCTTCTGCCTGTACAGGGTTTACAATGCTAAAAGCTCCTACTGCGATAACACAGGCTGCCGCTGCCGTTGCTGCTGCTTTCCATACTTTCCTTTTTTTATTCTCTTTTCTTTTTTCCATCCTTTTTACCTCCATTAATATTCTTTGTTTATGTCTTTCTTTTTCCTTGGAGGATAATTCTATTTCTTCATATTCTTTAAAATCAGTCTCTACCTCATTTAGTAATCCATAAATATTTTTTGCCATATCAAACACCTCTTTCCGTCCTGTACTGTCTGCGTATCTTATGCTTTCCTCTGGACAGGCGATTATAAATCACTTCTCTCTTCATTCCTGTTTCTTCACTCACCTGCTCTATGGTCTTTTCTTCTACATATATTTTCAAAAATAATTCCCTGTCCGAAGGTTTTAAGAAACTCAACATTTTTTCTATTTCTTCCGATATCTCTTTTTCTATCATCCCTGTCAGCATACTGTCTTCCCGAACAATGAGGGTATCTTCTATGCTTACGGTTGCCAGTTCCCGCTGATACTGGCGCAAATAATCAATCGCTCGGTATCTTGCAATGGCCGCTGCCCAATTTTTAAAGGAATTCTTATTCTCATCGAAATCTGAAATATTCTGCCAGATTTTCAGGAGTACATCATCAAAGCATTCCTCCTGTCGCTCCGGGAGACTGAAAAGATGTTTTCGTATTACTGCCATCAGCAATCCTCCATATGCATCGATTACATACATGAGCGCCTTTTCATTATGCAATTGTAATTGCCGAATATAATTTTTTTCTCCAATCTTCATAAATTATCCTCTTTTCCAAACCTGCGCGCCGGTTTGTTTTGTGTTACACTTATTATTACGGATGGCAAAAAGGAAATCTATCAAAAAACAGCATGTTATTTTCCATATTTCCATGAAAAATAACATGCTGCTATTAATCTGCCAACTGGCAATTATTTTAAAGTTACTTTTGCGCCTTCTGCTTCTAATTTTGCTTTGATATCTTCTGCTTCTGCCTTCTCAGCGCCTTCTTTTACTACCTTCGGAGCATTATCAACTACTTCTTTTGCTTCCTTCAGGCCAAGTCCGGTAACTTCACGAACAACCTTGATTACTTTAACCTTGTTTGGTCCAACTTCTGTCAATTCTACATTGAAATCAGTTTTCTCTTCTGCTGCGCCTGCACCGTCTCCTGCTGCTGCTGCAACTACAACGCCTGCTGCTGCAGATACACCGAATTCTTCTTCACATGCTTTTACTAAATCATTTAACTCTAATACGCTTAACTCTTTAATAGCTTCGATAAATTCTTCTGTTGTTAATTTTGCCATTATAATTTACCTCCATTTTATATTTGTTTTGGTTTTAAATTTTGCAAATCATTCCTTATAGGCTTGCCAATCGCTAGTTGCTTTCAGCCGCTGGAGCAGCTTCCTCTGCCACAGCTGGTTCCCCACCCTGTTCTGCAATCTGATTAAGAACACGAGCAAAATTGGTGATTGGTGACTGAATGCTTCCAAGGAACTTGGAAAGCAGCTCTTCTCTGGATGGAATAGAAGCAATTACTTTGATTCCATCAGCATCATAGAACGTTCCTTCCACAATGCCTGCTTTTAATTCCAATGCAGGAGCTGTCTTTGAAAATTTAGCGAGAATTCTTGCTGGTGCAGTTGCATCATCTTTGGAAACAGCAATTGCATTAGGTCCTTCCAATAATGAACACATGTCTTCGCAATCAGTTCCCTTAAATGCAAAATTCATCAATGTGTTCTTATATACTTTGTATACAATACCAGCTTCTCTCAACTGCTTACGCATCTGTGTATCTTCGTCTACAGTCAATCCACGGTAATCTACCAACACTACAGACTGGGCATCTTTGATGTACTCAGAGATTTCCTGTACCACAGGCTGCTTTAATTCTACTTTTGCCACGAATTGTGCACCTCCTTATATTATAATAAAATAGCCTCTTCGTACGAGACAAAGAGGCTTGAAATAATCTTTCATTCCTTTACCAGAAATAAAATACTTCTGTAAATTGCCTCGGCAGGTCATACTGTTACGCTCGAAAGCACCTGCTGTCTTCGGTCACATGCTTGTTTAGTATAACATTGTATATTCTAGATGTCAACATTAAATTATACAAACTTTGCTGTATTAAGTTTTACGCCAGGTCCCATGGTGGGAGCCAGGGTAACGCTTCTTAAATACTGCCCCTTCAAAGATGAAGGTCTTGCTTTTATGATGGCATCCATAAGGGTCTGGAAGTTGTCCGCTAATTGTTCTTCAGTAAAAGATGCTTTTCCGACTGGCACATGGATAATATTTGTTCTATCTAATCTATATTCAATCTTACCGGCTTTGATATCATTGATTGCCTTAGTAACATCCATGGTTACGGTACCTGCCTTTGGATTCGGCATTAACCCTTTTGGTCCAAGTACACGACCCAGACGGCCTACCACGCCCATCATGTCAGGAGTAGCAACTACAACGTCAAAATCCAACCATCCATCATTCTGGATTTTTGGAATCAATTCTTCTCCTCCTACATGGTCAGCGCCTGCTGCCAATGCTTCGTCTACCTTATCACCTTTCGCAAATACTAAAACTTTAACGGTTTTACCTGTTCCATGAGGTAATACAACCGCACCACGAACTTGCTGTTCTGCATGACGCCCGTCGCAACCGGTTCTGATATGGGCTTCAATGGTTTCATCAAATTTCGCAACTGCTACCGCTTTTACCAAGCTGATTGCTTCTGCTGTATCATACTGCGCTGCTCTATCGATTGCTTTTGCAGCTTCTGTATATTTCTTTCCTCGTTTCATTACTCAATAACCTCCTTGTGGTAATATCGGGAGTTTGTCCCTCCCACTACTTCGAAAATACAAATAAGCGTTCTACTCTTCTACTGTAACTCCCATACTTCTTGCTGTTCCTGCAATCATGCTCATTGCCGCTTCCAAAGAACCAGCATTCAAATCCGGCATTTTTAATTCTGCAATTTCCTGAATCTTTGCTTTGGAAATAGTCGCTACTTTTGTTTTGTTTGGTACTGCAGAACCTGATTTGATATTGCATGCCTTTTTAATTAATACTGGCGCAGGCGGAGTTTTGGTTATGAAGCTAAAACTTCTATCCGTATACACAGTAATTACTACTGGAATAATTAAATCTCCCTGATCAGCAGTTCTTGCATTAAACTGTTTTGTAAATTCAACAATATTTACACCATGCTGTCCAAGTGCAGGTCCAACTGGTGGTGCAGGTGTAGCTTTTCCAGCAGGAATCTGTAATTTGATATATCCTTCTACTTTCTTTGCCATTTGGAAATTCCTCCTTAACTAAATACTTACTGCATCTTTTTTCATCTTTGCAACTATGCATCTTATAACTTTCTGATATCTGTGAAACTTATTTCAACCGGCGTTTCACGACCGAACAGGTCAACATTGATTGTAATCATCTGTTTGCCATGGTTTATGGCCTGAATAATTCCAACTGTATCTTTCCAGACACCGCCGGTAACTCTGATGGTATCGCCTTCCTCAAAGTCTACAACCACATTATGATCAACCTGGATACCCAATGGTCTCATCTCAGCTTCAGTAAGGGGTACGGGCTTGGAACCCGGACCAACAAATCCGGTAACACCTCTGGTATTTCTAACCACATACCATATATCATCATTCATAACCATATTGATTAGAACATATCCTGGAAACATTTTTTTCTCTACGGTCTTTTTTACACCGTTTTTCATTTCCACAACACTCTGCATCGGAACTCTTACTTCCAAAATCTGATCCTCAAGATGCCGATTTTCGATTGTCTTTTCAATGTTCTCCTTCACCTTATTTTCATAACCTGAATAGGTATGAACTACGTACCAGTTTGCCTCTGCCATAAATCACCTATGCCTCCTATAATTTTACCAGGTTATCCACACCGTATCGGATAAAAATATCTAATACAGCAATGATCAGACCTAATACAACAGAAACAGCTACCACAGCAGCCGTCTGTCTGCTAAGTGATTTTTTATCCGGCCAGATAATTTTGTTAAACTCTGTCTTAAGACCGGTGAACCAGCTCGTTTTTGAAGCTTTTTCTGTATTGGTTTCTCCCATTTTTTACCTCCAAGGGTGCACGTTTTGCACCATCTATTCAGGAACGGTCAAAAATATTTTAACCTTCACTCTGCTCCATATGATTACTTGGTTTCCTTGTGTAACGTGTGTTTCCTGCAGAATCTGCAGTATTTCTTGGTCTCCATTCTGTCTGGATGAGTTTTCTTATCTTTGGTCATGTTATAATTCCGTTGCTTACATTCTGTACATGCCAATGTGATTCTTGTGCGCACAACTTCCACCTCCACTTAATTTCTAATTTTAGGCATAAAAAAAAGACCTACTTCCATCGCTAGTCTACTATAGCATATCCTGCCCGATTTCGTCAATACTTTTCGACGCATTTCAAAAAAACAATAAAAATATATTAATAATCTCACTCAAACATCCGATACATAATATAAATTATATACGAAAACGCAAAATTATACAAGGAGTTATTTTTACCCCCATGTCTCGGCATGATTTCACGGATGAAAGGAGGGGATTTGTATGGCCGCTATTGATACTGCTTATAACTATTATTTGAGCACATATGGAAAACAAACGGCTTCCCGTTATGATTCGCACAAAAAGAGCGAATTGCGCAATATATATAATACAATTGTTAAAATCAACAAAGACTCCCCCCTCTATAAGATTAAACACTCGGGGGATGTTAAAAAATTTGCCATTGACATTAAGGAAAGTACCCGCATTATTAAAAATGTAGTTGCTTCTCTTTCAGATGCAGAAGAAGGCATCGGCAATGCATTTCAGAAAAAAATTGCCGTTTCTTCCCAGGAAGATGTTGTTTCTGCTGAATATATTGGAGACTCCAAGAAATCAGAAGAAACAGCTCCATTTCTTATTGAGGTAAAACAACTTGCTACTTCACAAATTAATTTAGGAAATTTTTTAGACAAAAATCATTTGACTTTAAAGCCTGGTTCTTATTCTTTTGATTTGGAAAATAGTTCCTCTACTTTTGAGTTCCAGTTTAATATCAATTCAGATGATACAAATTATACCACCCAAAACAAGCTGGCAAACCTGATTACCAATGCTGATATCGGGTTAAAGGCTTCTGTGATTGAAGATGAAAATGGTTTAAGTGCATTACAGATTGAATCTGCTTCTACCGGAATTGCATCTGGCGAAGGTTTTTTATTTTCTATTTATCCACAAGCATCACAAGATTCTATTTCTGCGGTAAAAACATTGGGAATTGATCACGTTTCCCAGGAGGCCGGGAACGCTGTATTCCTGTTAGATGGTGTGGAACGTTCCTCCCATTCGAACACTTTTACCATTGATCATATTTTTGAATTAACACTTCAGGGTCTCAGTGAGGAAGGAAACCCCGCAACAATTGGTTTCAAGACCAATGCAGATGCTATGGCGGACAACATTCAAACATTGGTAGATTCCTACAATTCTATTTTGCATACTGCCAATAAGTATTCTGCGTCACAGCAGCAGAGTGTAAAGCTTTACCGTGATATGAGTAATACTGCTTTTACCTTCCAGAGCAGCTTAGAAAGCATCGGACTGTTAGTAAATGACACGGGAGAGATTTCCATAGATAAGGCTTTACTTACGGAATCTGTATCTGACGATCATGCAGAAGAACATTTGTCGGTATTAAATGAATTTAAAGACCTGCTGAATACAAAGGCAACTACTGCATCCTTAGACCCTATGAAATATGTGGATAAGATTATTGTTACTTATAAGAATCCAGGAAAGAACCTGGTTACGCCATATATTACTTGCATTTATTCTGGAATGATGATGGATCGTTATTGTTAGCCACCTTTCCCAATTTTCATAAAAAGAGCAGAAGTAAGAACTTACTTCCGCTCTTTTATTCTTTTGCCTAGCTTAAGTGTCTAGAAATTAAGCAACCGGTTCACGGTTCCATACTGTTCCTGCTGCTTCCTCTGCATCATAATCCGATATTCCTGCAGCAAGCTGTTCTTCTTCATATCAGAAACAGCCTTTCCATAATCCAAATCCTCCAGACGGCTTCGGGATGCCGTAACATTATAAGATGCATAGGAATTATAATTCATCGTATAATCCAGGCGATTGTATGTTGCTCCAAGACTGCTTCTTGCAGAAGATACCTTCTCCATCGCACTGTCAAGCTTAGAAATATCAAAATCACCCGTCACGTCATAATCTGAAAGTCCTAAGGAATCCAACACTGCATTGGGCATATTGATGTTCATTCCGCCCCCATCTGGGCTGGACGCCACATGAGAGTTCTTCATGGAGCCATCTAAGACATTCATATTATTAAATTGAGTATTCTTTGCTGCATCAGAAATATAACCTTTCAGCTGATCAATTTCCTGCTGAATTGCCTCTCTGTCATCCTCTCCGTAAATCGCTGTATTAGATGCCTGGATGCTCAGCTCACGCATACGCTGCAAAGAATCTGTTATCTTGGATAAGCCGCCCTCCGCTACATTCACCATATCTTGTGAGGTTGCGGCATTCCGCCATCCTACATCATAACCATTACTCTGGGATAGCATCTTAGTTGCAATTGCAAGACCTGCTGCATCATCCGACGCTTTATTAATCCGTTTTCCACTGGAAAGCTGCTGAAAATTACGGTGCAGATTCTGATTCTGCTTCGTGTATAAGCTTCGATTCTGGTATAAACTCTGGGTTCTTCCTATAGATGAAATACTCATATCATAACCTCCTTCCTTTTCACATTGTATGTACGTAACACTGCTGTCATTAATTTTATTATAGCAAAAGGAAAAACTTTTGCAACGGTTATTTGGAAAAATCCGGTGCTTTGTGACTATTTTACCAGCTTAAGCACTTCTTCGGCAACCTTTCCAAAATTCTCAAACACAGGAAGCGTCTCTTTGAGAGATGTGGCAATCTCATGATCCTGCTTTCCTTCCAGAGCTTTGCTTAGCTTTAAGATACTGCCATTAATCTCCTCTTTCTTCACACGCTCTTCACCCTCATTAATCAATTCCATAGTTCCGTTTAGAATGCCAATTTCCCAGTTAATCCCTTTGATAATCTCATCAAGAAATTTGTCTGTATCCTTTTTCCTATCCCCTTCTAACTCTGGGATAATGTTTTTCATGCTCCGAACCAAACGTTCATTGTAATCCTTCAAAACCTCTACTGCCTCTATCTGCTGTGTGCGTATGTCTTCCATTTTAAATTTCCTCCTCAATATCCTTTGTCTTATATCAGACTTTCTATAAATTCAAGCTACCTCGCAGCTTACCATAAAACTGCAGGATTTTATCACTTTTTCCTTCTTGTACCCATTCCAAATATGATCTTTTGTACTTTTCCCATATCTCTATGGGAAAATCAAATGCTACCGTCAATACTTCTTCAATATTCCGTTTCGATTTCTTGCAATACTCCAAATAATCTGGATATATCTCCTTCACTGTCAATTGCATCTGTCGTATAACATCCAAGGGAATCTCATCAAATTGGCAGCATATAATGTGTAATGTATTACTATAAAAAACATTTAAAAATTGTTCCTGAATTCTCTCATAATTGTCCTGAAATAGCCCTTTTTCCTGATAAAATTTTAATTTCTCCAATTCAATCTTCAAACGTTCAAAATGATCCTTGTCATTTCTGGAATGTGAATTTGATGATTCTCTGATTCTATAATGATACAAGCATTCTGGTATCACATAAACAGATTCTACAAAAAAGAAAACTGTTCCACCCCAATAATTATCCTCATATTTTTTAAAATGCTTAAATCTAAATCCATGTTCTCTAATCCACTTAGTTGAATATAAAAAGCATCCTATGCCTCCGCCACTCTCAAAAGAGGGATCCTCCTCCTTTTTCCTATTTCCCATATAATAAATGCCTTCTTGATTCTTCGTTTTTACATAATGTTCCTTTCTGTTTTCCATGTGCTCTACATGAAAACAATGAACCATATCACATGGGAACTTTTCCATTTTGTCCAGCATTTTCTCATAAATATCAGGTTCCACCCAGTCATCTGCATCAGCAAAAGCAAAGTATGGCGCAGTAACATAATCCATTCCAATATTCCGCGCATTGGCCTGACCGCAATTTTCCTCCAAAGGCACCAACAGAATACTATTGGGATATTTCTTTTCATATTCTATAAGGCATTCCAGGGAGTTGTCTGTGGAACCATCATCCACCACGATTAATTCTATATGTTCTATCCCTATGGTTTGATGGATCATTGAATCCATACATTCCTCTAAATACGCTTCCGCATTATATACTGGAATAATTACGCTTATCCTCTTTTCTGCCATGTATTTCTCCTATTCCAAACATATCACTTTCATTCCAAGAAAATTGATTTTAACCTGCTGACCGCAAAATCTGCTTCACCCGAAGCTCCAGGGAATACTGCTCTTTTGCCTTCTGATATCCATTCCTGGCAATTTCTTTTCGCTCCTCCTCATGCTCCAGATAATATCTGATTTTATCTATTAGTTCGTCTTCACTAGCATAAATGTCCAAGTCTTTTCCAACTTCAAAATATTCTGGAATTTCACTCTGATAATTTGTAAGCACAAATCCACCTGCTCCTAGAATATCCCAAAGCCGCAGGGGAATTCCTGTCCGTATGGGCTTGGAAGTGAAGTTTAAGTTAATCTTAGACAAATGAAAAATCTTAGGCATTTCCGTAGTTGTCCGAGCAAGTCCTTTGTAATTGGCCTTGGGAAGAGGGCTAAAATCACTTGCAGTATACAAATCCAACGAAAACTCCTTGGAAACGCGCCCAAGCAGCCGCAGTCTTTCCTGCTCCGTCACTTTATTTCCTAGATAGAGATGGGCCATAGCTGCTCTATCGTTATGGTTTGCCTTTTCTGGGAAACAGTAAAAAGGAACTTTATCCTTGAATTCCTGCAATACCTGATCTGTAATACATTCCTCAAGAAAATTATATCCATATACCTTTAGCTGCGCCTCTATTACTCCATCCAAATATCCCTTCAGCCAGGAAGATTCTTCCTTCAGCCGATTATAAGGACATTTTTCCGTATACAAAGATCCAATAAAAGAGACCTCTGCGGAATACTTTTCCTCATCCTCTTTTGTAATCGTTTCCATCAGTGCATCCAGCCGAACATAATCTGCCCCCAACGGCAGATAAAAAATTCCCTCAGGATTTTCCGAATGGAACTCTTCATACAAGGCATAGTCAAACAAAAAAATACGGTTCCATCTATTTCGAATGGAATGGGAATACAATTCCATCACTGGGCTATCCACAATCCAGCAGACGTAGGGGATATGAAAAATATTGCAAACCTCAGAAACCACTGGAAAAAAGTTAATACTAAATACCATCTGGCTTTCTTGTTTTTTTAAGGCTGCACTCACCAAATTCATCTGGCCCCTTGCCCCCAGCTCCTTATTTCTCATTTCTTCTGTAATCTCAGTAATAGTATGCCCCAGCCTTTTCATGATTGCTATGATATCTGGTTCGCAAATGCTATTATACCGATAAAATAATATGTTCATCTATCTCTTCCTCGTGAAAAATCATAACAGCTCCACTTCTGCTATGAAAAGTCTGCAATTACCTGGCTAATATAAGCTTCATCCTGAATAGGCAATAAAACCTGCTCCTCCCCAAGCTCATTGTTATACTTGCTCTCTATTGGCGTCCTGCACCCTTTTCCTCTTAAAAACCACTCATATTCCAAATCTACGTGGCCAATATCTACCGCCTGATATCCTGCCTGGCACAAATCGCTGGCAAGCACAGTCGCCGCTGCTCCCAGAGCCAGCAAAAACAACACGTCCTTTTCCTGCTCCATACAACAGTCTAAAATCTCCTGATACCGGAAAAAGGCGTCTTCTGCCGGACCTAAAATTCTTCGAATGCTTCCTGCATTATCAAACAAATCATTTCCTACCCCAAGCCCCGTATAGCATCCTTCCACAAAAATACATTTTCGCCCTTCCCAGATTCTTTTTAAATTTTTAAAACGCATTTTGGGCGCATCCGTCTGATTGTCCTGGTACATCACATAGGGTCTGGTCACATATGCATCATAATATGTTTTTTGGGGACTTAACAGTAAAAGATGCTCTTTTCTTACTTGTGGATTCAGATAGCAGCGGATTTCCCTCCTTGCCTGTTGTGTGTATTTCTCCAGACTTCCGTAATTATCCGCAATCCCAATTAAAAGATTCTTCTGCTCTGACTGTAACACCTCTCTCAATCTTTGCTGGAGCTCTCCCTCCACCTTCGTATGAAATCTATGACGAATCCGCCCAGCAATAGCCGCAAATTCTCCGTCTCCAAACCTTGCCAGGGATTTTCCATGGGTTACAATCTCTTCTATCGCCAACTCTCCGCCTAAAATCTTTGGAAAAAATTCTTCCTTGGGATGTTCGATGCTATCTCTCAACTCATATACTGCATTCTCTTGATAATGCATATTGTCCTTTTGATTTTGCTCTGCCCACTCTAAAATCTGTTTCTGTCCACGAATTAAAAGTTTATTCTCTTCCTCTAACTGATATACCCTTCGCTGCAAGCCCTCAACCATTCCAAGAAGGCTTAAAAACTGTTGTTCTAATTCCATAAGCTACCGTCCTTTTCCTTCTATACTGCTCTTGTCAGAATTTCTCCTTAATTTTATAATATATTTTACACATACCTTGGATTCAGTATATCGAACTTTTGAAAAAAAAACAATACAAACTGGAATAGGTACTTGCGAAACTCCAAATAAAGTATAATTGCCCCCTGTCAGCAAAAGCTGCCAGGGGGTTCTGATTCGTTATACATTATAAATATCTGCTTTATATGCGCCCATATTATCACGCATCCATGCAATCGTCTCTGCAATTCCCTCCTCAAAGGTATACTTTTGCTTCCATTCTGTCAGCGCTTTTATTTTCTCATTGGCTCCCAAAAGGCGGTTTACCTCACTCTTTTCCGGGCGCAGCCGCTGTTCATCACAGACAATCTTTGCCTTAGGATTAATCTGCGTAATAATTTCCCTGGCCAGTTCCCCAATGGAAATTTCCTGCTGAGTAGCGATATTAATTTCTTCTCCAATGGTTTTGTCAGATTCTGCAATTGCAATAAATCCTGCCGCTGTGTCCTTCACATAGTTAAAATCTCTGGTAGGTGTCAAGGACCCTAATTTGATTTCCTCTTTTCCTGCCAAAAGCTGAGAAATAATCGTGGGAATTACCGCTCTCGCCGACTGCCTTGGTCCAAAGGTATTAAAAGGACGCACAATGGAAATCGGCATATTAAAACTACGATAAAAACTTTCTGCCAGCCTATCTGCTCCTATTTTGGTGGCAGAATAAGGAGATTGCCCCTGGTAAGGATGCTTTTCATCGATGGGCACATACTGGGCTGTACCATATACCTCAGAAGTGGAGGTTACCAACACCCTCTGTGTCTCCAACTGGCGGCCCGCCTGCAACACATTTAAGGTTCCTTTGATATTGGTATCAATATAAGAATCCGGCGAATGATAACTGAATGGAATTGCAATCAATGCTGCAAGATGAAAGACTGCATCCACTCCCTTCATGGCTTCCCGTACACCATTTGGATCACGAATATCTCCGGTAAACACTTCAATTTCTTTTAATTTCTCAGCGGGAAGGGTATCCAGCCATCCCCAGGTATTAAAAGAATTATAATAAGCAAAAGCTTTTACCTCATAGCCTTTTTCCAACAAACTTTCTGTTAAATGACTGCCAATAAAACCGTCTGCTCCGGTTACTAATACTTTTTTCATATCTTTTTTCCTTCCTCTTGGTTATTTCCCATATTTAAGAATGGCAAATACAGGCATTATTTCTGCATTTATGTTTTCAAGAATACTCTTCTTTTACACTTAATCTACTCCGCTTTCAGATTTAGTTTCTCCTCCATACGATGCATTTCTTCAAATTCTCCCATATCCAGGAAAGAATCTTCACTGATTGGGTACATACCCACCTTCCGGCCTTCCTGTAAAAGCTTATCTGCCAAATCCGTCATGTGGAAAAAAGTATTTCCAGGAATCTCCTGTAAAAGCTCTGGACTTAAGATATACATTCCAGTATTGACAAAGTAGGAAAGTTTGGGCTTCTCCTCCATGGAATGAATTCTTCCGTTTTCACTGGAATGAATGACTCCATAAGGCACAACAATATTTTTCAATGCAGTTACAATGGTCAGTTCATTTTTCGTTTGCAAATGATAGCGATAGATATCTCCATAATTTGCATGAATTAAAATATCACAGTTTGTTACAATAAATGGCACATGTAACTCTTCGGTCAAAAGGGTGAGACTCCCCGCTGTTCCTAAGGGCTTATCTTCCTCCACATAATTCAGATGATAATCTGTGATGTTGTCAGAAAAATATGATTTAATCATACTCTTTCTATAATTTACCGTAGCATGAAAATCCTTTACCCCAAACTTTCGGAACTCATTGATAATCCGCTCCATAATGGGAATATCCCCGATTGGAATCAGGGGCTTTGGAAGAATCTTCGTGTAAGGATACAAACGTGTTCCTTTGCCCCCTGCCATAATCACAACCGGAACATTCTGTAAGGCATTTTTTTCTTCTTTATCTTCTTCTAAACGGTCTTCTTCCCTAAAAACGATATCCTTGATACGATTTTCCCCAGTGACTACCGGCAATGCTGTGATACAATATTTTTCCATATATTGTCTTGCCTTTTTACGTTCTTTGCAGACAATAACTTGAGGATTCTTATTCATGATATTTCCTACCTTGCCTTGTAAATCTCCCGTCTTAATCAGCCATCTGCGGATATCTCCGTCTGTTACCACGCCTTCTAATCTTTCATTTTCATCTATGACAAATAAAATTCCTTTTGCATTCAAATCAATTTTCTGCATAGCTTCCACAACAACAGCCTTCTGTGTGATGAGAAACCTGCCCAGCTCTTCACGTTTCATTCTGGGAACCTCCTGTTTCATGCGTTATCATCCTTGATAACTGTATTTTAGCCTACATAGGTATATCGGCTTCTTTTTGAAACTCTTTACAAACCTTCCGAATCTGTTCCAATCAGAACTTTCTTCCCCAAAAAAGCAAACCCATACCTGCGTATCCGCTCCTTTGAAATTCCCTTTCCCAGAAGATTGGCAGCATAGCCTTTTTCTTCTATCTGGGTTAAGGCTGCTCTTACTGTGTCCTGCAAGTCCTTCTCATCTTCTGCATCCTGCACCTTGAATTCCAATATCATGGCATCATCTTCCTGGGTGTTCGGTTCCAGAACTACATCATACCTGCCATATCCGCTTTCCCGGTTGGATGTGAATGTATAGCGGTCTGCCAGTTCCATCATCAGGCCCAAGACAAATCCATGGTAAAAGCGTTCCGGCTCCGATTCCGATGGCTGTTTCCCTGTGTCAAAATAGCTGAACGTTGTGAAAGCAACTTTGTTCATATAATGGTTCATTGCTTTCATATCATTTCTCAGCAATGCCTTGATAAAATCATTATAAGAACCCCCCGCTTGCCCAAACCAACCGAGGATCATCTTCCGAAACATAATCTGCACTTCCCTGTTTGTCAATGACAGCCAGTAACGAAACTCCCCTGTCTGTTCCACAAATTCTGTTTTTGCCACCTTCAGATATCCTGACGCCAGCAGAAGACTCCAGATAGATTCCTCCTGAATTGACAGTTGGCTGTATACAATCTGTTCATCAATTTCCGCTGCTATGGCTTCCCCACGCATCAGCGTTTCAAATTCCAGCTTTATATTTTTATCTCCTTCTCGTATCAGTTTCCCTACAAGACTGTTGGAGCTGGTGTTCGCCCAATAAGCGCCTACTCTTTTTTCGTCAAGATAGTTGAGTACCGACCAGGGATTATAGATATCCGTCTTATTCCCAAATGTAAAGCCGTCATACCACCGCTTTACCTCCTGTTTTCGGTCAGATATCCCAAACTCATCTAAGGCAGTAAAGACCTCCTCTTCCGTAAACCCAAAACATTCCGCATATTCCTCTGATGTGGTGGTAACCACTTTCAGATGGTTCAAATCCGAAAAAATTGATTCTTTGCTGACTCTTGTTATCCCCGTCATAATCGCCCGCTCCAGATATAGATTGGTCTTAAAAGTGGAATTGAAGATACTGCGGATGAACCCTGTCATCTCTTCCCAATATTCGCCCACATATGCCTCCTGCATTGGCGTATCATATTCATCCAGCAGGATAATCACTTTTTTTCCATAATAGCGGCATAGGTACTCCGACAGATTCCGCAAAGAAGAGGATGCCGTATTGTCTTCCATCTCTACCGATATGCTTTTAAAATCCTTTTTTTCATCCTCGTTCAGCAAGCCGCCTTCTAGCAGGAAATCATATTTGTTATAAAGTTCCTTAATCATTCGGCATATTTTCTTTCTGCTCTGTTCAAAATTTGTTTCTTTCACGGGTGCAAAAGTGAAAAAGATTACGGGGTAACTGCCTTGAAGCTTACGGTATTCCTCACTCTGCCAAATGGACAGCCCTTCAAACAGTTCTCCTCTGCTCGCATACTCCACAGAAAAAAACTTTTCTAACATGCTTATATTTAAAGTCTTACCAAAACGCCTGGGCCGGGTGATTAAGGTTACACTATCGTTGGCCTCCCACCATTCCCTGATAAATTCTGTCTTATCTACATAAAAATTGTTGGTCAGCCTTACCGTCTCAAAATCCTGGTGGCCAATGCCTGTCTTTCTTGCCATAGGGTCACCTTCCTCTCTATAAATAAAGGCCCTTCCTTTTTTAAGTATAATAAAATTAGGAGGATAATACAAATGATTTTAAAATATTTTTATACAAAGTCAAATATCCGCGCAAGCGCGGCTGCTTGGCTCATTGCTCGCGGGAACAAATTCCGGCCGGGCGGATATTCTCTTTACAAAGAATTCCTGCCCGGCCGATTCTCTTATTTTTTATTTCTGTTCTTTGACATATGCCATAAATTTTTCTTTATTCTCTATTGGACTGGTTGTTGGCCTTCCAAGATTTGCACGGGAACCAAGAGAACATTTTATCTCAACAAAGCTAAGTTGTTTTCTGTCTTTTACCTTTTCCAATTCTTGCTCTAACATGTCAAAATCTTTTACACTTACCGCATATGGATACCTACAAGCTTCTGCAATCTTGGTAAAATCTAAGGTATCTGCAACCGTAGGCATTCCTCCTACTGTTTCATGGGCTTCATTATTCAACAGAATATGCACCATATTGCAAGGTGCATTGGCTCCAATCAAGGCCATAGCCCCCATATGCATCAAGGCTGCTCCGTCCCCGTCGATACACCATACTCTTCGTTCTGGTCGTTGCAATGCCACGCTCAAGGCAATGGAAGAACTATGCCCCATGGAACCTACCGTCAAAAAGTCTTGTTTATGGCTCTGCCCGTTTTCTTCCCTGATCTCAAACAATTCCCTGCTGGCTTTTCCCGTAGTAGAAATAATGATATCCTCCCCTGCCGCTTTTACAATACGGCGAATCGCCTCTTCCCGCAAGATTCTGTTTGTATTTGCATATGCAGTTTTACCATCATAGACCAGCGCCCCCTTTTTGATTACAAATGCTACCTGTCTGCCCTTTTTAAGATTGGCCCGAAATCCATCCATGCTCTGCTGCAGTTCCCAATCCGTAGTAGTTTGATCCACAACAAAACTTTCCACCTCCATATCTTTTAGAAGCTGTAATGTAATTTCCCCTTGGTAAATATGCTGGGGCTCGTCTTTCACTCCCGGCTCCCCGCGCCAGCCGATTACAAAAATAACTGGTATCCCATATACCTTATCATTTAACAGGGAAGCTACCGGATTAATCACATTCCCTTCCCCGGAATTCTGCATATAGACAACCGGAACTTTTCCCGTTGCCAGATGGTATCCTGCCGCCAATGCCGTACAATTTCCCTCATTGGCAGCTATGATATGGTGCATAGGATCCCGGCCGTATTGATCTATCAGATAATTGCACAGCGGCTTTAGTTGAGAATCCGGAACCCCGGTATAAAAATCTGCTCCAAGCGTATCAAAAAATTTTTCTGCATTCATCCTATCCCTCCTGCTGACCATGGAATATTTCACTGTACAAATCTCTCATTTCTTCTTCACCAATCTCAACCGGCGTATTCTTCAGACGTTCCGGGTTTACAGACCCTACCAGTATTTCCAAGTCTTTTGGCGAGTTTAACCGTATCTTTGGCAAATCCAGACCCATCAGCACATGATGGTACTGTTCTATCGCTTCCTCAACATCTGCACATCCCATGGCCTTTGCCAATTCTATCAAAGTGGTTTCCAAACTGCTCTTTCCCCTTGGATCCCTGCATTTGTCCGTATGGGAATACAAATACGGCAAAAGCCTGTCTACGCACAGTGCAGCTCCATGTCCATGGGGTATCCCATATAAAGTAGTCAGTTTATAACACATGGCATGTCCTGCTGTGGTCTGCGTAATATTAATAGCTTTGCCTGCAATATTTGCCGCTTTGAGCATCCTATCATTTCCCCTGTCATGATTCGCCAAGTATTCTTCTTTGTATTCCATAATCAGGGATATTGCTTCTCCAGATAACTTCCGGCTGTCATCCGTTGCATTTACGGACCAAAAAGACTCTATTCCATGACAGAGAGCATCCAGCATGGTCGCTTTTTTCTGGTAAAGGGGTAAGGTCCGCAACACAGTCCCATCCAGCAGCACAGCAGACGGTATGCAACTGTCATGTTGTACAGACTGCTTCTGGTCTTTATCATAAATCACCGCATACCGTGTTGCTTCACTTCCTGTCCCTGCCGTTGTAGGAACCACAAACAATTTAACATCATTCGGCTCTATCTGTCGCCTTAAAAAACTTTCTTTTGGCTCCATGCAGCAAAACAATTTTATACATTTTGCCACATCTATAGCACTCCCTCCGCCTACTGCCACTATCATATCACATTTCTTTTCCTGGAACAGCCTTACCCCTGCCTCTACTGATTCATATCGCGGGTTCGGCTGAAAATCCTGAAATTTTATTACCTCAATATTTTTCCTTTGATGAAGCGCTTGAAAATATTCCCCAATTTTCAACTGCTCAATAGATTTTCCGCATACCAATAAAATTTTTTGTACTCCATGCTCTGTCAAATAATCATCCACTTCACGATAACTGCCATCTACTGACAATATACGCTGTCTTGTCATATCCTTTTCACACTTTCAATCATCATTTTCAGGGATTAATGTAATAATTTCCTGGAATGGCATACAGATATCATCACATTCTTTGGCCCTGTGATTCTGAAGTATCATTCTTGCTGCAGTCTGCATGGCCGGAAACCCTGCTCTGGTGAGATGATTTGCATAAATCACCACATTAACCCCTATTTCCTTAAACTCTTCTTCTCTCACACTGTGAAAAGCAGTAGGCACGACCACAATAGGCGTTCCGGTATCCCTCTGGCGGAATGCTTTTACAAATTCAAAAATTTCCTCCGGCTCCTTTTTCCTGCTGTGAATCATAATGGCATCCGCCCCTGCCTTTGTATATGCAAATGCCCGTTCCAGGGCATCCTCCATTCCCTGGTTCAAAATCAAGCTTTCAATACGGGCACAGATCATAAAATCATTTGTTTTCTGTGCTTTTTTTCCGCTTTTAATCTTTTCGCAGAATTTATCTATGGATTCTTGCACTTGTTCCACTTCTGTTCCAAACAAAGAATTCTTTTTCAACCCAGTTTTATCTTCTATAATAACCATGGACACTCCCATACGTTCCAAGGTTTTAACCGTATAGACAAAATGCTCTGTCTGCCCTCCTGTATCCCCATCAAAAATAATCGGCTTTGTCGTTACCTCCATGATATCATCAATAGTACGGAAACGTGAAGTCATATCCACCACTTCTATGTCTGGCTTGCCTTTCGCTGTGGAGTCGCAAAGAGAACTGACCCACATGGCATCAAACTGATACCCCTTTCCTTCCTGATATACTACAGTGTTCTCCGCAATTAATCCTGTCAGTCCACTATGCGCTTCGATGGCGGTAACCATTCCCTTCATTGCCATTGCATTTTTCAGGCGGGAACGCCGAATATCTGGAAGTGAAAGGTTTGCTCCCACACGTTTCTCTAACACTCGGTATTTCTTTTCCTCCGCATAGGGAAATTCCACTAGCTTGCCACCATATTCCGCCAGTATAGATACCACCTCATCACGGATTGGTTTTTGGAAGCCGGAAACCCAGTCATCTCCATGTACCACATAATCTGGTTGATATTTCCTTAAATTCTCTTTGTAGCTGATGGATTTCTGTTCCACTACTTTGTACACACCCACAATATTTTCAAACATAGCTTTTCGCTCTGAAAACGGCATCAGCGGCAATCTTCGATAGCTAGCAACCGCCTCATCTGACATTACGCCAACCATCAGCCTCCCAAGGCGTTTCGCTTTCTTAATCAGCGCAATATGTCCGCTATGAATGATGTCAGTAGAAAAGCACATGTATACGATACGCCTTTCAATTTTCTTTAGACAGTCTTGTACAATTAGCCAATCCTCCTTAGTATCAATTTCGCTGCATAACATATACTTGATATCTAAAGGTGTAATACAGCAGTTATCAGCAACCTCATTAAAGGCATTTTCTGCATAACATTCCGCATCGCCCCTTTCACAGAACTCTACGATCCGTTCCAACCATATTTTCCAATCCTGATAGAGCAATTTATACAAGGGCTGCGCCGCAAGTGAACCATTGAACAATTCTGTTCCTATTTTCTGAATGCGCCCATTCTCTATGACTACTTTAAAATCTTTCTGTGGCAATTCGACAGAAGAGCTCACTACCATACAACTTTCATTTTTTTTCAGTAATAAATCAAATACGTTATTTTCAAACACGATATCCCCATGCATGAGAAGTATATCATCATCCAAGTATTCCCTTGCACAATAAATAGAATAAATATAATTTGTTTCCTGATAAACAGGGTTCTTTACATAAGTAATATGCAATGGCAAATCAAGATTTTCACAATAATTGACCAATACACTGTCAAAATATCCCGTAGTAATCACTACTTCCGTAATACCAGCCTCAGTAATCTGTTTTAACTGACGGCTTAGAATGGTTTCTTCATTATTCAGTACTGTCATACACTTTGGATGGTCTGAAACCAAATCACCCATCCGTTTTCCCATGCCGGAATTTAGAATTACTACTTTCATGTTCTTTCTCCTTAATTCAAACTACTTTTTTGTTCCTATGTAAATATAATGATGTGAACACCCATCTTCATCCTCAGATGACAAAAAACTGAATAAATCATAACAACCAATATGAAGTGTCTCAAAGGGCCTAAAAATCTGCTCCAGTTCTTCTGGATTGCTCACAAAATTAATATATGTCGTCTCCCTAAGTCGATTTTTTAACACTACTTTACTTAACCCATTATCATATTCCTCTTCAATAAGGTTCGCATAACAATTTAATCTGCTCATCATTGTAAAAAAGCATATTCCGCCAGGTTTTGCAAACTCATAAAGTTCATCCACACATTTTTTTAAATCAGAATTGTTCATATAATAAAGACTCTGGTTCGCAAAAACGATATCAAACTGATCTTTATGAAAAAATTTTTTCAGGCTTTGATTTGGCTCTATTAACACTGCATGCTCTCCCATAAATTTTTGCCCCTGACAAATTGCCTCTGGAATAATATCCACACCATAACACTCAAATCCGTGATCCATAAAATATTTTGAATGTATCCCATTTCCACATCCAAAATCTAATATTTTTCCTTTTGTAAGCTTCAATTCATGTTTTAAAACACGTTCATAAAATCTGATCACATGTCCATCGGGATACTGCAATCCATATCCTTTTGCATATTTTTCATCATATGCTTCCAAAGAATCTGCTGGCAGCTTATCCATTTCTTTTCCCCCCCCCTAAAGTTTTTGTCTCTTTACAAGATACATTTTTCAATTCTTCCATTTTGTTCATCATTGTTTGCTCCTTTCACTTCAATCCTCATCCTATCATTAAAAGTTTTCATATACTTTTTCGTTTCCTTCCCTAAATGAAACAGCATATCAAGAATTGTTACCTCGTGGACAAACTTCCCATGCAGCTGCGGATACTCCGGGTATCCACAATAATCCATAAAGGTCAAAAGAACGCCTGCATCGTCAAACGCTTGCTTGTCAATATAGTCCAAAGCCGATGGCCCTGACACATATTCCCTTGCGCCTGCTTGTCTACAAATATTTACTAGTCTTTCTGTTTTTCCTTCCCCAATTTCAAATTCCCAAGACCATGATATCTTGGTGTTAATATCCAACAAGTCGCAAATACCCTTTAAGAAGATATAATTTATCTTACTTAAAAATTTCTCTTCTTCACATTGAAAATAAAGTTCACGAATCTTAGCGCTGTATTCTTCAAAGCATGGCGCTTTTGCATAATTGCATTGCAGCATGTTCCAATGCTTTTTTACCCATTTAGACGATAGAATTTCCGTTTCGCAAATTTTCTGCCCAAACTTCCCGGTATGAATCACAGGAATGCTGATCCATTGTACTCCCTGTATTGTCTTTATTAAATTTCTGTTTCTCCAGTCATTCTTCGTAAACTGCATATCATCATACAAGACGAACTCATCCACCATATTGATAATATCAAAATATCCTTTCCATGGAATGTAATTTGACTGTAGTATCGCTATCTTTTTCATTGACTTCCTCCAGACCTAGAAAAACTCTATGCTTTTGCGCCCCTCCAAAATTTTACTATTAGCTGGAACAACTACTGAATATGGTTCCAGATTCTTAAATCCAACTGCTCCCGCTCCTAAGAGTACATAATTTCCTAATGTAACGCTGTCCTTTACCACGGATGAAGCCCCAAGAAAACAATGATTTTTCACTGTTACGTGTCCTGCTGTTACAGCTTTCACAGAAAACGTATTGTAGTCTCCAATCACTGCTCCGTGAGCTACCAGGCTGCCCCCAAAAAATAAATTTCCATTTCCAATTACAGAACCAACTTCAACAATAACTCCCTCTAAAAAATTATTTCCTTCTCCCATAGTAACATCTTCTGCTATAATAGCAGTTGGATGGACAAAGTTTTCAAAACAATATCCCCATTCCTTACATTTTTCAAATATTTTCCTTCTAATTTCACTCATTTTTGCATATCCAATGCCCATAATGAGTGACATTTCACCGGCTGGATAGGTATCCCTTAACTTCTCCAATGAAATCACTGGCGTCCCGCCAATCTCATCCTTTTCTATAAATTCTCCATCAACGGCATATGCAATCACCTTGCCAAATCCTGTCAGCATAATATAACTTTTCATCATTTCTGAATAGGAACTATTACCCATTATTACTAATTTCTTCATTAAAATCTTTCCTCACATTACTTTAGATAAAAATTTTTTACCGCTTGAACCACAAAATTCACTTCTTCCTCTTTCAAAGCATAAAACATAGGAAGCCTAACCAAACGCTCACTTTCTCTTGTTGTATTCTTATCCTCCCCAACAAATTCTCCATATTTCTTTCCAGCATTTGATGTATGTAGCGGCACATAATGGAATACTGCTTTTATATGATTGTTATATAAATATTGTATTAATTTTGTCCGTTCTTTCAAATTTTGAGTCTTAATGTAAAACATATGCGCATTGTGATGACATTCCTTTGGAATATAAGGCAGTTCTATTCTTCCGCTTTCCTCTAATTCTTTTAATTCATTGTAATAAAGCTCCCATAACTTTAAACGCCGATTATTAATTTTCTCTGCAATCTCCAACTGGGGTAACAAATAAGCCGCGTTCATTTCACTGGGAAGATAAGAAGAACCTACATCTACCCAACTATATTTATCTACTTCACCTCTGAAAAATTTGGCACGATTGGTGCCCTTTTCCCGTATAATCTCTCCTCTTTCTTTATACTTTTCATTATTTATAAGAATTAATCCGCCTTCCCCCATGGTATAATTCTTAGTTTCGTGAAAACTATATGTACCGAAATCTCCAATGGTCCCCAGAGGTTTTCCCTTATAAGACGCCATCATTCCCTGTGCGGCATCCTCTATCACAAACAGATCATATTTTTTTGCAATTTCCATAATGGTATCCATTTCGCACCCTACACCAGCATAATGAACGGGTGCAATTACCTTTGTCTTCTCTGTTATGGCATTTTCTATGAGCTTTTCATCTATATTCATGGTATCCTTTCGAATATCCACAAACTTAATCTTAGCGCCACGTAATACAAAAGCATCTGCCGTAGATACAAAAGTATAAGAAGGCATTATCACTTCATCCCCCGGTTGGATATCTGCAAGAAGAGACGCCATCTCCAACGCATGTGTACATGAGGTGGTAAGCAGGACTTTCTTTTTATACCTTTCTTCAAACCACTTGGTACATTTTTCGGTAAAAGGGCCGTCCCCATTTAACCGTCTGTTTTGCAAAATCGCTTCTGTAATATAGCCGATTCCCTTCTCCGTATACATAGGCTCATTAAACGCCAACATATTTATCACTCCGTTTCATTAAAAATTCTGCAATTGCAAAATCCATTTCATCATCAATATCTATGGAATGCTCTTTTGACATAAGAAAAGCATATCCTCGTTCACCGTAAAGATTTCCATATTCCATCAAGAATTTTGTACCTATGATATAAATGGCTCCATTAATACGATAATACGTAGAAAGCTTTTGCCTTGGTCCATTGACCTCTGGCCTGATAAAGCCATTTAAGCATCCATCCTCCGGCAATGTATTGCTCCACAAAGGAGAATGCTCCATCTCACATACTCCAACTACGCTGTCTGCCTTCTTGCTTTGAAATATTTCATATGCATGACAGATATCTTCCCAGGTTCTTAGAGGGGAAGTCGGCTGCAAGACAGTAATCATATCAAATTTCTTTCCTATTTTTTCGTATTCCCTTAAAACAAATCTCATAGCGTCCCATGTAGTTACAAGATCAGAAGACATCTCTTCACTTCTTAAAAAAGGCGCCTCGGCGCCATATTGTTTTGCTATTTCAGCATAATGTCCACTATCGGTAGACACATGAATACAATCATAAATACCTGCTTTTTGGGCTGCTTCAATTGTGTAGGCCATCAAAGGCTTACCATGAAATTCCTTTATATTCTTATCTTTTAGTCCCTTAGAACCACTCCTTGCCGGAATTACTGCAATACTCTTCATCTATAACCTCTTTTCCACAATCCTTTCGCTGATCTGCAAGGCTGTTAATCCACTTTGTTCCAACTGGTAATAATAATCCCCTGCACAGGGGAAGAAATCTTTCATCCCTATGATTTCAAATCCAACATTATGATTCTTCCCAGCAATATATTCCGCAACCGCTCCTCCCAATCCTCCAAAAATACTGTGTTCTTCCACTGTAACAATAAGTTTATGGCTAAGAATCACTTGATCCAACATGGCTGTATCAAGAGGTTTTATGGTATGCATATTAATTACGGAACAGGAAATCCCCTTCTCCTCCAGAATTTTCGCCGCTTCCAAAGTCTGATAAACCACGGAACCAGCAGCAATCATACATACATCTGTACCACTGACTAACGGAACCGCCTTTCCGATCTCAAACTCATAATCTTCTTTATATATGATCGGTGTATTGACTGGACCAGTTAGACGAATATATGTAGGCTCACTGCTTACCGCTGCCGCCAACATAGATTTTATAATTTCTGTACAGTCTGCTGGGGAAATCACTGTAATATTCGGAAGGCTCCGCATAATTGCAATATCCTCCACGCTCATATGAGTGGCCCCTAATATTCCTGCCCCGAATCCTGCTGTTAGTCCAATCAGCTTGATTGGAAGCTTCATATATGACATATTAACTCTCATTTGATCTGCACACCTTGAAGCTGCAAAGCTTGCATATGTGCTTGCAAAGGGAATAAAGCCCTCTTTTGCCAATCCTCCTGCAGCCCCTATCATGTTCTGCTCTGCAATTCCAAAATTATATAAACGGTCTGGATACTGCTCCTTCAAACGTTCCAAACCAGAAAAGAACGCCAAATCCGCTGTCAGCATCAACACATTTGGATTTTCCGCCACAAGCTCTAATGCTGCAATCCCTAGAGCGCCACTGGGACCAAGTCTTGACCAAATACGTGTATTTCTCGATGTGATTTCTATCATATTACACCTTCCAATTCTATAACCGCTTGCTGGTACTGTGCTTTTGAAAGCCTTGCATTATGAAAACGCCAATTGCCCTCCATATAGGAAATTCCTTTTCCTTTCACAGTATGAGCAATAATAGCCAATGGCTTGTCACCCTTTTTATTATAAGCATCCAATAATTCAACGATACTGTGCCCATCAACTTCACAGACGTCCCAGCCAAATTCTTTCCATTTTCCAGCCAGGGAATCCATACACATAATTTCATTGGTTGCTCCATCATATTGAATCTGGTTTTCGTCAATCACAGCAACCAATTGATTTAATTGGAAATGGACAGCGCTTGCTGCCCCTTCCCAAATGGAGCCTTCATCACACTCACCATCTCCCAATAAAACAAACGCTCTGGATTCAAGATTATTTTTCCTCTTTAGCGCCATGCAAACTCCAACTCCAAGAGAAAGTCCCTGTCCCAAGCTTCCGCTTGCATACTCTATTCCAGCCAATCCATTCAAAGATGGATGCCCAGATAATCTAGAACCGTTCTTTTTAAACGTCAGCAATTCATCCCTACAAATCATTCCGGCTTGTGCCAATGCAGGATATAACGCAAGAGCTGCATGTCCTTTACTCAATATGACACGATCCCGCTTTTCCCAGTCTAAATTGTTCACATCATATTTCAGTACGCCAACATACAAGGCTGCCAATATTTCCACCATAGACAAGCTGCCCCCCAGATGGGCTCCCTGATTTCCTGTTAAAAAAGCCATTTCAATGATGTCTCTGCGCATTTCATCTGCTGCCTTCTGACATCTTATGATTTTTTCCTTTTCTACCATACTATATTCCTCCATCTACCCGGATGATCTGTCCTGTCATATAAGTAGAAAGGTCGCTTGCTAAAAAGGCGATTACATTGGCAATCTCTTCTGGTCTTCCCATTCTTTTTAGAATCACACCTGTCAATAGTTCCTCCCGTAGTTCTTCCGCAATCCGCGCACCCATCTCGGTATCTACCATCCCTGGCGCCACTGCATTCACTCGAATGTTATAACGCCCTAACTCCCAGGCAAGCTGGCGGACGCCTCCGATCACTGCGCCTTTGCTTGCAGCATATTCATGCTGTGCTGGTCTTCCTTCTATTCCAGCAACGGAAGATATATTTATGATGCTCCCACTTTTTTGCCGAACCATCAATCTTGAAACATACTGTGTCAGCAATGTCATTCCAAAAAAATTAACTTCAAACACATGACGCATTCTTTCCAGCGGCGTCATGGCAAAGCTTGAGCTTTCATCCACAGTTCCAGCAATATTTGCAAGCACATCAACGGAAACTTTGCTTTTTTTAATACTTCCAACTGCTTCCTTTATCTCAGCCTCATTCGTCATATCAAAGTATAGGGGCCAGATTTGTACCTTGTACTTTTCTGCAATTTGCTTCATATCCTGTTCAAAAATATCACTGTTTTCTCTGGCACATGCCCAGATATTTGCTCCATTCTTGGCAAATACTTCTACACAAGCCCGTCCAATTCCCTTGCGTGCCCCTGTAACGACTGCATTCTTTCCCTGTAACATAGTTCTCCCTCTATTCCAAGTAACTTGATTTTTCACAACAGGAAAAATCAAGATGAATCGTCCTTGTCAATCTTTCTGTTAAATCATATCCATCCCAAATAAGGTCAAAGTCCATCGTCTTTCCAATGGGAACCACCCGGTCAACACCCTTTATTCCAGACTCCAGCAATGGAAAAAGCGTTTCCCTTTCCCCAAGAAATCCTATTGTTTGGCAATGTGTATCATTACATAAGGTCCTTAATTCCAAAATTTCGCCGCAATCATATTCCAAAAAGTACCCAGAATGATCCTTCCAATTCATAAGACCATCTACAATTTCTGGAATTTTTACCCTTACAAGATAATTGTCCTGGCAATCTTCTATTTTCACATTTGGATACGCAGCCGCTGTCAAATAGCTGCTGGTTAATTTATTGATCCCCATAATCGGCTGAAATGAATATTTCTCCCGGACAATCCTATGAAGCTTTTCCCAAAAAATCTTTTTTGCTTCCTCCTTGCGACTTCCAAGCCAAACAACTATGCAGGGGCTTGTACAGGCATTTTGATCCATAAGATACGTGTCATTATAAAAACCTTCTGCTACCTTCTGTTTATCATCCAATTCTAAATATACATCACTGTCTATGATAGCCAGAGAATACCTATCTGCAAAAGCGATTTCCCCCGCCCTGGGCATCAATGGAGATTTTCTTAATTCTGCTATGGTACGATCTCCTCCCCAAATCATCCGTACCTCTGACATCGCTGATAAAAAATCATTGATTTCCCGCTTTCTTTCATAACGAACCAGACAAATATAATTCTTTACATGTTTAAATCTTGAAAGAGATTCCTCAATTGCCCGATTGATAATTCTAACCTGGTCAAAGTCTTTGGATGGTAGCCTCACAACATTCATATTCCCTGTCAGAAGACCTGAAACAAGGGAATATGCATAATTCACCGACACATTAGATGGTGCAATATGAAACACCATTCCCCGGCCCAGATGCATATCCCCATCCTTCTTCTCAAAACGCTTCTTCAAATTCAACACAGACGCCTTCCGCATCCAAAAAGCCAATGTAACAACATCTGGATACGCCCTTGCTTCTCTCATTCCCAGAAGAGTTCTGGATACATCATTCAAGAAATTCACAATCTCGTCATCAAAAGGGATTCTTGTTGGAGTAACTGCCATATTCCTAATAATCTCTGCATCCCCCACAAAATATTCCATGCTATCTAAAATATCCTGTTCCTTGCGACTATTTGAATTTTTCTGCATAAGTATCACTGCACCCCCTGATTTCTGCATTTTTGAGCCTTCCCATGACTTTAAAATATTTTCCTTTCCGTCCGCAGGGGCAATCATCCTCCCCAAGCAAAGCTCCTTCATCTTCAGTTAAAAGTGAATGCCCTGGATAAGATTCTGGAATTGTGGACAACACCTGGATAATCCCTCTTTCTCCTATCCCACATTCTGAAAAATCCTCCGGTTTTCTTATGATAATATCTGAAAATATACTGGCATGAAGATGACCATATTCACACTGCATAGAAATACATCCTGTCTGCTCTACCATTCCGTAATAATCATGGATGTGATTCAATCCACATACCTCTTTTAACCTTGTATGAAATTCTTCCTGGCTAACCGCTTCACTTATGAGCTTTTTCCACCCTCCGCCATGAATAAGGACGCCATTGGAAAGATCAAATGCTATCCCTTCTTTTCTCAGCCTGAACAGCTCTTTGTAGAAATGCTGCCATACCATAAAAGTAAACCCAAACAAAAGGATCCTTTGGTCTTTATATTTTTCTAAAAACTCCATCAACCCTTTCACATCCAGCTTCATATCATCATCAAGAGCATAAATCTTTCTTGATCCAAAAATTGAAAAGCCAAGTATTCCAGCGCCTCTTGCTGAAAACATTGTCCTGTTTTTTACAACAGAAGGACAATCCACAATAATCATTGGCATACGGCTGGAGCCTGTAAAATCGGAGACTATTTTCACCATGGTTTTCTGCTGATTGGAAGATGTTGTCCGATCTAAATATATCTTAGAAACCGCCTGCTCAGATGTTCCTGACGACGTCATAGTTTTTACGACCTCTTCTGGCAGAACACTCTTCAAGGACAGTTCTTTAAAAAGCCGTACTGGAAGAAATGGAAAATCGCTGCACTTTTTCACATTCTCTTTGTGATATGATATACTTTCAAGAATACGTGCATACTCCAGGCAATTCTTTCGATGATGTTCTGTTAATTCCATCAGCCGATCTGTTAGAATTTTTTCCTTTTCTTCTTTTTCCAGGGAATAGGGGGATATCTGTAAAATTTCCTCAAAGTTCATTCTCTCACCTGTAATATTTCTCTAATTCTTTATATAACGTTTTTCCAGAATCATTTTTAGGTATTTCATCAACCGCCACTACTTGAAATGCTGCCGCATTTAATTTTGTCTTAAACACCACAAACTCTTTCACTGCATCTGACAGAGCTTCGTCTGTAACAAACAGATACATGTGGTCATCCACTCCAGCGCTGGCACAATCAATCGTTTCAAATCTTCCTTTTACCAACCGATCAATCTCATCAAGATTCACCCTGTTTCCATAGATTTTTAGAAATCTTTTTTTCCTCCCCACAATATAAAAATAGCCGTCTTCGTCAAATTGGGCCATATCACCAGTTTGGAGAACTCCATTACGTTCATCCGCCTTTCTTAGATCCTCTCCGCATTCCGCATAGCCTAATGTGACATTTGTCCCTTTATAAACAAGTTCTCCCGTAACAAAAGGCTCTGAAATATATTTGCCATTGATATCGACTAAGTGAAATTCACCACCTGGAATTGCAATTCCCATAGAGCCACATTTTTCTATCGCCTTTTCTGGAGGCAGATAGCCCATACGGGCAGTTGCTTCACATTGGCCATACATAACAATAAAATTTTTCCCAGCTTCCTTTGCATACTCTGCAAATTTCTTATGTAGCTCTGGAATAAGCTTTCCTCCTGCCTGTGTCATAGTCCGAAGGGAAGGAAGCTCCATACGCCAAAAACGCAGCCTGTCTAACATTTCATAGGTATAAGGCACCCCTCCAAAGGAGGTTGCTCCCTGGTTTTTAAAAAAGCTCCAAAACTCCTTCTGCATCAAACCTTTGTCTGTGACAAGCAAGGTAGCTCCTACAAAAAAATGACTATTGATAATCGACAGCCCATATGTATAATTCATGGGAAGTGTGGTAATTGGCCGTTCAGATTCATCCAGCTTCAAATATTCTACAATGGACTTTGCATTGTCCTTCACATTTCCATAGCTCTGGCGTACAAATTTAGGACTTCCGGTTGAACCTGAGGTGGTCAGCATCAAACACAAATCCTCATACAGGGGATAATTCCTATGATCATCTGTTTGCAAGAGTGCATAACCATATCCCTCGTATATCATTCTGCTGCCTTTAAACTCATTGACCTGTCCATTTGGAACCCACAGGTACGCTGGGCGATAGACTGACATTAAGTTTTCAAGCAATTCCTTTTCCAAATGACTGCTCAGCAAAACAGGGACGATGTTATGGTTCAGAAAAGAGGAATATCCCAAAATGGAACCAATACTATTTTCACAAAGAGAAAATACCAGACATCTTTTCGAAATTACATTTGAAATTTTCTCTCCCTCCTGCTCCAATTGTTCATAAGTAATTGCTGTTCCATATTCATCTATAAGAGCTGTTTTATTTCCAAACCGGCTAAAATCCCACATGATTTGACTCCTTAAAATTCAATGTTATAATTTTGGGCTAAAATCTCTTTTCCCTTTTCATAAGAACTAAAATCAATGATATCATCTGTGTCCATCATAATATCAAACGCATCCTCTATGGCAGCCACAAGCTCCATGTGCCCTACGGAATCCCAACTGGGAATTTGTTGGTATTCCAACCCTTCTAACTGCTCTTTCTCCACCTCAAGGGCTTCTATAAAAGCTCCATCATATTTTTCCAAATTACTCATCCTCACAAACCTCCGATCTATTTGTTTCCATCCTGCTTCTCTTTCCTTTGATGCTGCCTGTAAAGCATTTTAGAAATTTTATGAGAAATCCCCTCAAATGCCTGTTTTGTATTGACCGTTTTTCTACATATATGCCCATCCTTCACTACAGCTTCTGTTCCCATATCCACAAAAACACCGCCAAACAGCATGCTAAACCGAAGTGCACGTTCGTTCTCCATATAGATATAATTGATGACCTCTTGCAAATGAAGTTTCTCAAATGCAAATTGAAAAGATAAAAATTGAGCTTCTATACTTTCCAATGGATTTCCTCGAATAGCCAGACGTCCCCCCTCGCATTGAGTATCTGTAACGTCAAACAATCCTATGGTACCGATTCGCTCCCCCGCTTTATTCTGGACAACAAAAAAATAATCACCTTCCTTGTTTCTTTGATGCTGAATCCAATTTTTCTGCTGCTCTAACGTATTCTCTATTCTGGGAAGAAACCTTGTAAACTCAGGGTCTTGTCGAATCTCCAATGTAAACTCTGCATCACCTTCCTCTACTGAACGCAAGTCAACGTAACGTCCCTGGAGCAATCCGTCATAGAACATATCTTATCTCTCCTGTTCCTCCATAATCTTTGTGACGCCGTCCAACAATTCCTTCATATACCGAAGCAATTTTTCATCTCCATTTTCTTCTTTATACTTCCATGCATATTTCTTTTGCTGTTCATAAAATTCCTGATCACTTGCATAACGGCAGACGGTATCTATCATCTCCTCATAATCCTGTACAATAAATTTATCTCCGCAATTATATGCCACATCATTGTCAGGCAGAGTAATGACCGGAAGCTCTGCCTGCAATGCAATTGCACTGCTGAAACCTCCGCCAGCCCTTTTAGGATTCATATACAGATCCAAAACCTGGTAAACACCCATCAAATCTTCACAATAACCTAAATAAAACAGATGTCCATCAAATATGCTATCCTCAAAATATTCTCTTATTCCATTTTCTTTGCCAATCATCACAAAAACAGCATCCGGTATCCTTTCTATTACCCGTTGCATTACTTGAATAAATTCTTGATTAAGATCAATAAAAAGACGATTTCCCACCACTGCAATTAAAAATTTATCTTCCGGCAGTCCCAATTCTGACCGAGTGTAATGAGCCTGACTTTCCTCCACAAACGCCGGAAACGTTTCTTTCATAAACAATTGCCTCTGATGGTCGCCTAACATATCTATATATTCTTTTTCTGTCTCATCATCCTTTTTTCCACTCCTGACCAATATGTTTCCTTCTGAAATAGGACATTCTGTAGACATGGGCAATGACACCAGGGTGGTAAATGAGCCTATCAGCCCTGCCACCGCATTTGTAGTATCCGCATCAATTACAAACATCGGATTCCAGGCATGTATCAAAGAAAGCATCATGGAATATTCCTTCAAGCTTCTCTCATCCATATCTATTTGATATCCATGAAAAATTTCATTACGATACATTCCTTCGATTGGAATATTTGCAAATTGGTTTTTGGAAGTCTCTATCCACTGGTTATACCATAATTCTGTTGAAATTATCATATTACATGGACATACAAAAAGCATTACCTCATAGCCCAAATATTTTTGTAATGTATAGACCATATTCAAAATAACTCTTGTAGGCGAATGTACAATATCCAATAACTGCCCGGTAATAATTGCAATTCGTTCCCTGTTCCTCGTTTCCAACGGTAAATATGGATAATCCCTCTCCAACATTTTTCCAAACTTTGTCATATTGTTTTTATAAAGCATTCGTTTTTTTCTATATTGCCCCTTGACCCATACCAAGGTCTGATATTGCAGCATACTTCCAACATAACCATCAAAATCCCCCCGAAGTATATTCTCCATGATATCCTCGTAAAAATCCTCAATTTCCATATATTGTACCATAACAGACATTACATATATCATATCGTTTACTTCAAACTGAGTCATCATGATATCTCGGATCGTCCTCTTCTCGGCATCTGTAAACTGCCGATATTCATTTTCCATTGCTGCAAAGCATTCCCTTTTTTCCTCATCTGTCTCAAATTGTTTCATGCATAATCTGACAACTTTTTTAATCCATTCTATCTGCCTACTCATTTTTCATCCTTTCTTGCATTTCACAAACTAAAAATACTATTTCTCTATCTCATAGGGAATATCATAAAATGTCTTTTTTAAATCCTTCCTTCTGTTCTTGAAATAATCCCTTATAATTTCAACAATTTTCTCTGAAGCGCTGCCATTGCCATATGGACTGTCATATGCACTGGGCTCCATCTTCATAGCCTGTTCCATTGCATTCATAATAGACTGGCGTTCTGGTTCACAAGATATGATACTCTTAGCCATAATCCTGCCTTTTTGTCTATCGCCGATATTTATCGTGGGAACACCTAAAGATGGAACTTCAATGATTCCGCTGGAAGAATTTCCTAATACAAATCTGGCGTATTTTACCGCGCTTAAGTAACGCTTCATCCCAAGAGAAGCTACTAATTTCATATTGGGACAATTGGATACCTCCCGTTCCATAAACTGATTGATTCTGTCTCCCCCCTCATCTGCATTCGCTTTCGTAATCAGATAAAAGATATCTTTTCTAGACTGCATTGCCTCAAACAGCTCATTCACCTGTATCTCTGCTGTGCCTGGTTCTAAGGTTACTGGGTGAAAGGTTACCACTGCATAATCTCCCTTGGCGGGAAATCCTATATTCTCCCCCAGCTCTTCTCTGCTTAACAATTTTTCCTTTAATATGTTCTCTACCCCTAAAGCTCCTACATTATATACCCGTTCTGGCTCTTCTCCCATCTGAATAATTCTCCTTCTATATTCCTCCGTAGAAGCAAAATGAAGATAGCTCATTTTTGTTATGGCATGACGTACATAGTCATCAATCAATCCCTGGGTTAATTCTCCTCCATGAAGATGAGCGATGAAAACATGTGCATTCACCGCCGCTGCACAGATAGCCAAAATTTCTGTCCTGTCCCCTAATACAAATAATAAATCAGGCTTTTCCTCCTGAAAATATCTGCCAAACTCTTTCAAAGCATTTGCCATAATCAAGGATATATCGTAATCTGTGTTCCCATCCGTATTAATAGGAATTTTTGCAAATATTTCAATCCCATCCTGCTCTGCTTCCTGATACGTATTTCCAAGCTTTTCCACAAGATGCGCGCCTGTTATAATTACCTGCGTCTCCCATTCTGAACATTTTTTCAATTTTATAATCAAGGGCTTTAAGATCCCATACTCTGCTCTGGTGGCAGATACCACACAGATTTTCTTCTTCCTCATAAACATTACAGTCCTTTTATTTTTCAATCGCTTTCAAAAGCCGAAATGCTTCTGCATATGTCACATTACATGCAGCCGCCCGATACTTTGCCAATCCGCGGATTGCCTCTTCATTCCTTGGAAACGGGGATGGCTTTATCTCGCTTTTATATTCTTTCAAAATATCAATTTTTTCTTCTATATAATCGCTGATATCTACATAATAATTGGGTACAAACCCATGGTCTGGCACTGCATAATCCGTTTCTGATAAAATTTCCATGGATAAAATTTTCTCAATGCTAGGATATCGGAATGCCTTCGTACAGGAATATACCACATCAAATACAATTCTGTGATCGGAATGCACATCATACTGATATGGAATTATGATAATCTCAGGCTGAATATTTCTTATTTTTTCGCTGAAAATCTGAACCAAATCTGAGGTCTTATACTCGTCCAGCCCTGTAGGTTTCAATTCCAGATTATCCAATTGTTCCACGCCATATTTTACTGCTACCTGCTCTATCTCACACCGTCGCTGCCTTTCCTCTGCTTCTGTATAACCATATTCTTTTTTCGCATTGGTAACATTAATCCAATAAATTTTATCTCCATTCTGGGAATATCTTAATATGGTTCCTCCTGCTCCTAATGTTTCATCATCTGCATGAGGAGAAACTACCAATATTTTTTTCATAGATATTCTCCTTCCTTCGCCGAAAAATTGTCACACTCAAGTACATGAATCACATTATCATAAGCTTTTACATAAAAATCATTGTGTGAATGAAATTTAATAATCTTTCCTGGCTCAATATTTCTATAATGATCATCCACAAGCTCTTCTGCTTTCCAGACCTTAATTTTTTTATTTTGATACAAAAACTGCGCTCCTACATAAGGATGACTAAGGGCCCGAACCAAATTGTAAATGGCGCGGCTGGACATTCTCCAGTCAATTGTTCCATCTGCTTCTCCACGTTTACGCCAACTATTCCCTGCTAAAGTATCCTGTTTCCTCGGAACACAAGAGCCCCTTTCCAGTTCATTGGTAAATTCCAAAATTTGCTCACGGGCCGTCTCCAACACCTTATCATACAAATCCCTGGCATAATCTGTATACTCTATGGTTATTTCCCGTTGGGAAATAATATCTCCGGTATCTGCCCCTGCATCCATTCGGAAAAAAGTAGACGCTGTACGCTCCAAGCCTAATGCCAATGCCCAAATCAGAGGATGACGTCCCCGGTTGTAAGGCAATTCTGCTGGATGAAGCCCGATAACGCCAAGAGGCGGAATGTCCAAAATCTCCTTATGAATAAGCTGAGACCATCCAAAACAGTAAATCACATCCGGTAAACATTCCCGAATGAATTCCTGATTCTCACAGTCATTAATGTTTTTGGCATATCTGCATGGAACCTGATATTCCCTGGCAAGGGGAGACAAATCTACAAAGTCTGCGTTAAAACCAGAGGACTCCATGGTAATAACTCCAACCACATCTTTCTTCTGCTCCAACAGCGCCTTCAATCCACAATAGGATGACTCCACACATCCGATATATACAATCCTCATTTCTGCTCTCACTCTTCCTTCACAATTATTTGATCCGTCTCATAATCCCTTTTAGCTCTCTGTCCCATCAAATCAAACCACTTCATTGGGGATATTCCAGTTCCAGGTCTTTTGGTGGTAAGATTTTCCTCAGTGAAAATTTCCCCTTTTTTTATCTTACATTTTGCTACAATACTTTTTCGGACTGCTTCTATATTCCTTTTCTCAGATTCTGACGGTTCTTTTCTTCCATTGCCCATTGCCCTTTCTATATTGCGCACAGCGGTCACCATAGCCTGTAATTCCTCAGGCTCTAAGCTGGCACGATGATCTGGCCCTGGCATTGTTTTATCTAAAGTAAAATGCTTCTCTAACACGCAAGCTCCCAGGGCGGCGGCAGCGATTGGAACCTCAATGCCCTGGGTATGGTCAGAATATCCCATGGGCAGACCTAAGCTATCCTTCATAGTCTGCATTGCCTTTAAATTCACATCTTTCATTGGCGTTGGATACTCTGTATTACAGTGAAGTAAAATAATTTTCTCTGTTCCAGCTCTCCTTAAACAATCTACCGCTTCTTTTATTTCCTTCAAATCACACATTCCTGTAGACATTACCACAGGTCTTCCCGTTTTTGCTATTTCCAGCAGATACGGCAAATTTGTAATTTCTCCAGATGGCAGCTTCCAAAAATCCATATCCAGCCTATGGAGAAAATGTATACTGTCCAAATCAAATGGCGTAGACAAAAACCCTATCCCCTGTCTTTGGCAGTATTCTTTCAATTCCAAGAAGTCATCCTGGCTTAAGGCTAATTTCTGCAGCATTTCCAACTGACTTTCTTTGGCTCCAGTATTTTGTTTCTGATAGTCCGCTTTCCCTGCGGATTTTGATACCAGCTTTTCTGGACAAAATGTTTGAAATTTAATATAATCTGCTCCCGCTTCTTTTGCTGCCAGAACCATCTTTTTTGCAATTTCTACACTTCCATTATGATTTACGCCTGCCTCTGCAATAATTATAATTCCCATGCTTTATCCCTCGATTGTCATCCTTATGCTACAATTGTGGTTTCCTGTACTTTTCTATCGTCTCCAGCAAAATACCCGCTGCCATTATTTTTCCACAGGCTTTGCCGGAATTCCCACCACAGTACAAGGATTCTCAATATCCTTTACGATTACACTCCCTGCTCCAGCAATGACATGATCGCCAATTTTAACTTCCTGTATCACCCTACTGCCCAGACCGATTGCGCATTCACTTCCAATCGTAACCTGCCCAGCAATTTTCACATCTGGACTCAATGTGGTATAATTTCCAATGGTTCCATCATGACAAATTAAGGAATCTATGTTGAGAAAAACAAAGTCACCCAAAATAACGTTTGTAGATATCTTGCACCCCATAGATAAGATACATCCCTGTCCCATCTTTATATCTGAACATACCCTAGCATCACTCATTATGAGATTAGGAAACTTTAATTTAGGATTATTCATAAGCTTTTGTGCAATTTTTTTTCGCAATCTTGGCTCTCCCACACTAATTGTCACATTCGTTTCCTTCTGTATATGCAAAAGATAATCATCATCTCCCAGATATGGACAGCGGATTCCCCCAGCGGATATGTCAGAAGTATTCCCCTTCCAGCAAGGCTGTTGATCTACATAACCTATTACTTTCCACACAGGCTCTTTCACATTTAATTCTTCTATTTGCCAGAGAAGCTCGCGCATACAACCCCCAGCGCCAATTAAGATTAAATCTTGTTCCATTCTTCACATTCCGTTACTTCCATATTTTTAATAAGTAAAAATGGTGCACCAGCTGCAATCCATTTACAATCAGCTTTTTCCCATCCATCATATCAAGCGTCCAGCTCCGCAATGGATCATCTGCATGTTTGGGGATATCTATTCCTAATTCAAATGGCAGGAACTCACAACGGACATCCATTTCTTTGCAGTACTCGCGGATACTTGCAATAGAAAATGTATTCCATCCCGTCTCCCATTTATCCTCCTTCTCGCCAGAAGGTCTTGATTTTATCAAAATATCTAAATTCTCAGGATTGAAAATCCCGAATATGTAAGCTCTCCCATTCTCTTCAAGCATCCTCAGCAAATTTGTGAAAACCGGGCGAAAATCATCAAAGATGCTTATAACACCAAGCATCGAAATAAGATCAAACTTTTCATCCGGTAAAGTTGCATCGTCAGCAATATTTGCTAACAATGGATGAAATGGTTTCTCCTCATTTTTCTGTCCAGCATTTAATTGTTCCAACAGTTCCGGCATAATATCCATACCCCAAAGGTCTGCCTCTGGGTAGCGCCGCCTGATAAATGTTAAAAAACTGCCCGTCTCACAGCCTACGTCTAACATTTTGAAATTACAGTACTCCTTTTTGCCTCCTGTCAAAAAATCCTTCTCAATTTCCCTCTTTACGAATTTAAAATACTCTTTGGGGTTATTTTTATAATCTTCTTTTAAATACAGTTTATCATGTGTACGTTCTATATTCATATTATTATTCCTCTCAGTTCATTTATGAAAATACCTGTTTCCGCAATTTCCATACCCCATCCTCATATTTCCAAATATGAGGAGAACGGAACCTGTCTGCTAAATGCATGAAATACTCTTTATCCATTTGTGGTTGTTCAAACATCTTAGATGCAACCGGAAATTCCTTGGGGTTTATACTCAAATATTCAAAAATTTCATCTGCAAAACGCTCCGGAAACTCACCGTCATATTTTTTTACTAAAGCTACGCCTTCTTCACGGGTAATCTCTCCATTACGAATTTCCTGGGCCGCCTCGTAAGTAGCCCGTCCAATGCCAAACTTTATAAATGTAGTATAAAAATGAAAATCATCTATTTTATCATCAATACTGTTATATCTGCTGTAGGTTCCGGCTGTACGCTCCGGCGCTGCCTGGAATCCTCCGTTTTCCACTGCATAGCGATAAGCTCCTTGGGGATGCCACTTTAAATAATATCCAAGATAATGTACTTGAATTTTCTCCTTTTCAATCAGTTCAGGATCTGCTGGCATATAAAGGTTTAATTCTCCTGGCTCTATCCCAAAAGAATCCCTCAGATCTGCAATAGAAGTTCCAGCAATCAATATCTTACTTTTATCTTCTGCCGTAAAATATTTCCAATCTCTGGTTGCGCTTTTATTATCTGCAATGGGATTCCCATATTCCGCTTCATTTTCTCCATAGAAAATCAAAGGAATATGATACATTGCCGCAACTCTTGGAGCCAATGCCTTCTGTCCTAAAATAAATGGCTGGAAGGGATGAAATAGATTCTCTACTGCAAGCCTGGTAAGGAGACGATGGTTCCTTCCATTGGGTGTATAAAGAATATTATCAAATCCTGCCCGAATCCAGGACTGCTGATTTTTCCAGCCCCAGTCTGTATATATATTGGGCGCCCATGTGATTGTCAACGGATGCATTCCATACTTATATTTCAGCACATGTGCTTGATAGAAGGAATCCTTCCCACCAGAACCTGGTATCAGACAGTCATAGCTGCCATCTTTGCTTCTGTACTTGTCACACAGTTCGATTAATTCTTTCTCTCGTTCTTCCCAATCTATCTTATTTTTCTGCTCCGCCGTTTTACATGCATCACAAACTCCCTCTTCATTAAAATGAATGGTTTCTTTCGAAGCTTTTTTATCGTTTTTATATTCTTCACAGGAATTGGGACGTTGATTCGAAATCACACATTTGCTGCAGAATTGTACATTCTGCGGAAGCCCATACATAGCCTCCAGCTGTTCTCCCTCAAATCTAGAATAATCAATGTCTACAAATCTTTTGAATTTTTCCATAACACATACTCCTTCCTTTATGACAAATTGCCAAACAATTCTTCTGCATATTCTTCAAACACCACTGCACATCTTTCTGCATCCTCTACATAAGCAATTCCCATCTCTGCAATTTCTTTTCCCTCTTTCTGTAAAGATTGCTGCTGAACATGCTGTTCTCCCAGCAGCATATAATGTGCATTGCTCATAGTAATTGAAACTAACTGGTACACATCTATTGCTTCAATTATCTTAAGCTGCTTTTCTATTTTTTTCATGATACTCAAATACTCTTTTTTATCAATATTCTTCTTATCACAAATTTTATCCAATTTCCGATAAAGCTTTTTCATTTTCTTGGCGCCTTCTTTTACCTTTTGAAACTTTTTGGGGATACCTTTCAAATAATCAACCGCCCACTCTCTTGCCTCTGGATTCAGCATTGGAGGTAATTTTTCCAGGCGCTCCCTAATATCCACTTCTTTCGTGCACTCCTGGTCAATGGCTTCCTTCAATGTCATAATCTCTGTATTTTGAATTTTGGCTCCGCCTTCCGTAGCGTTGATTACCCTAAGCTTCTTATCTCTTTCCTTTATTCCGGTAATGTACATATTATACCAATCTATAAATAGCTTTAGGTCTGGTTTGGTCGGCACTTTCTCTTCAAAGTTTCCTTCCACCATAATAAAATCACTGGTATCCTCCTCATCCATTTTGTCATGGAAGGTTCCATCTGCATAAGCTTTATTATTTGTATAAGCCAAATCTTGTCCCACCAGGATAATTGTCTCAATCCCAATCTTCCACAAAAAGGAAAAAATATGAGTAGCAACAGATCCGCCGCTTGACACATCCCCTGGCATATGTCCGCTTCTCTTAAAGATCTCTTCTGCAAACTGATATCCCTCGTTAAAGAAAAGCTTCATCCCTGTATGGTAATCCAATACCTCTGGCGAAGCATTCAGCGTAGTCAACAGGGGTATCTGCTGGGCTTCCTCCTTTTTCACCAATTCTACGGGCTTTAATGCATCCACAACAGCAAACATATCTGGAATAATCCCTTCTCTGAGCAAAGGCTTAATGGCGGTATCCACTGCACATATAAATGCTTTTCCCTTAGCCCTTTTTAACTCTTTGATATTTTTATTGAGAGAAGGCCCCGCCGCCACCACAATACCCGGGATATCTCTTGGAATTACCTCTACAAGCTGAGTGGTTTTATACCCATCGCAAAGATACCTTGCATTGGAAAAGAGATTTTTTACCATGACCCCGGCAAAAAGAATATTTGTCTCATATCTGGAAAGAGCCTTTAGCGCCACGTCACGGCAAGTCTTTACAAATGCCACTGCTTCCTCTGGAAACAATATTTCATAATTGGGCAATACGAAATATTTCACATGATCTAACAGCTCATATCTGAGCACCTGCTCTAACATACCTCCCAAATTCTTCGACTCCATTCCCTCCAGGCCATTTACCCAAAAAACAATCAGATGCTTCTCCATCCATTTCTGAATATCTACCATTTCTAAAAACTTTAGGAAAATTTCCAGGGAAGGTTCATAGATTACAATCGTAAGGTTCTTTTCCATCTGCTCCGCCAACTCTTTCAAATAAAAAAAGTTCCCTATTCCCATCATCAGCACCGGGGTATCCCTCTGTAGTTTGCCCATGGCCTCCACCCATTTTTGCGCTAGCTCATGGGCATCACGTTTCCCATTCAAATAGCAGGTTCTATCATCCTTCTTAATCTTTAATATCTTTTCTCCATCCAAAGAAACTTCCTCTATAATCTCAAGGGTAGATTCCACTTGTGCTTCTTCAATTCTTCTGTCCATTTCAGGATAATGGGCAGCCAATGTCTTTAAATTTTTCTCATAGATCGTCATCTGCCTCTTCCTCCTGCTCTAATTCTACAAATAACTGCAAATAATCCAACAACCCATTTGCTGTGGCATCATACAGCAAAACCGTATCGTTCTGCTTTAATGCCTCTAGTATATCCTCCAATATATGAAGCAGATTACTGCTCATATCTTGATAAAGCTCTTCCTCTATGCCAAATCTATTTCCTTCCAGAAACCACAATACAAATTCCTGAATTTCTGGTATTATTTTCTTTACCTGTTCCGTAATATTTCGTTCCTGATAAATCAAAAAAGAAATTCCTATACGCCGCAATTTATAAAATAGCGCCTGAATCTTTTCTTCCATGCCTCTCTCCAATCATACCTTTTGGAATTATTAATATTTTTATGAATAAAGGAGTTGGCGTCGCCAACTCCTTTATTCCATTTCTTATGAAAATACATACACTTATGATTACAATTATCCTAACAAGGACAATACACCCTGTGTGGACTGATTTGCCTGTGCCAGCATAGACTGTCCTGCCTGTGCAAGAATATTGTTCTTGCTGTACTCAACCATTTCAGAAGCCATATCAAGGTCACGGATACGAGATTCTGCTGCCTGAGTATTCTCAGCTACATTGTCCAGGTTTGCAATGGTATGCTCTAATCTGTTCTGGATTGCACCAAGTGCAGATCTCTGAGAAGATACCTTATTGATTGCGTTCTGTACGGCAGTAATTGTTGCATTTGCTCTTGAATAGCTGTCAACGCCTGGCTTATCCATAGAGAATGATGATCCGGAAGCTGCAACAGTAGGTCCATTTGCAGCTGTGTTTGTTGTATCCAGATATTTCGAAAAGCTGTTAGCAAAATCACTGCTTACCTGTGCTTTTGCAGTGCTTACATCTACTGTCTTAGCAGACGCTGCTGTCGCAAACGCACTGCCCGTTGTATTCTTATAGAATACACTTGTTCCAGATACTTGTGTTGCATACTGCTCATCAACAGCATTGTTAGAAATCGCACCCTTGAATTGGCTCATAGCTGCTGCCTGATTGTAGCTTGCTGCCTTGCTGGAATCCCACTGATAGGTCATTCCCTTGTAGGTTACGGACTGAATATCCTTACCAGTCTGTGTATCTCCTAATTCCTGGCCTGTGATGGATCTCAAGCCTAATGTCTCAGCGTTCATATTGTCAATGCTAATCTGAATCTTCTGATTTGCATTAGCGCCAACCTGAAGGTTCTTGCTCTGGAAGGAGCCGTCTAACAGGTTCTGCTTATTGAACTGAGTTGTAGTAGAAATTCTGTCTAATTCTTGTGTCAACTGATCTAATTCTTCGTTGATTGCCTCACGGTCAATGTTTTCATTGGTGTCGTTTGCACCCTGAACTGCCAGTTCGTTCATTCTCTGAAGAATAGAATGAGCTTCATTTAAAGCGCCCTCAGCGGTCTGAATTAAAGATACGCCATCCTGTGCGTTTGTAGATGCGCGGTTCAAACCACGAACCTGACTTCTCATTTTTTCAGAAATCTTCAATCCTGCTGCGTCATCGCCTGCGCGGTTAATTCTGTAACCGGATGATAATTTTTCAGAAGATTTTGCCTGTGCGCTTGTGGTTACGCCTAACTGACGGTTGGAATTCATTGCTGTAAGATTGTGTTGTACGATCATTGCCATAAGATTTTCCTCCTTGAATATACTGCAGCTTCCATGCTGCAAAATTATTTCATATAATCGCCCCTGCTTTGCATTGGCATTTATATTCTTAAAATATTACTGTCTCTGATTAAAGCCTAGGATATTCATCAGAAACTTCCCTGCAATCAAATCCAATGACTGCACCGATTTACTACATTATCTTTATCGGCTATTTTCCAAAAGACTTTATAGTTGTTTTTATTTTTTTATCTTTTTATAGAAAGGAGTTGGCAATCCCAACTCCTTTTCCAATAAAAATATACACTTATTATTATCCTAATAAGGACAATACACCCTGCGTGGACTGATTTGCCTGTGCCAGCATAGACTGTCCTGCCTGTGCAAGAATATTGTTCTTGCTGTACTCAACCATTTCAGAAGCCATATCAAGGTCACGGATACGAGATTCTGCTGCCTGAGTATTCTCAGCTACATTGTCCAGGTTTGCAATGGTATGCTCTAATCTGTTCTGGATTGCACCAAGTGCAGATCTCTGAGAAGATACCTTATTGATTGCGTTCTGTACGGCAGTAATTGTTGCATTTGCTCTTGAATAGCTGTCAACGCCTGGCTTATCCATAGAGAATGATGATCCGGAAGCTGCAACAGTAGGTCCATTTGCAACCTTGTTCGTTGTATCCAGATATTTCTCAAAGCTATTAGCAAAATCAGTAGATACCTGGCCCTGTGCAGTGCTTATGTCTGCTGCCTTAGCAGACGCTGCTGTCGCATACTGAACAGTGCTGCTGTCTGAAGCTAAATAGAATACGCTTGTTCCAGATACTTGTGTTGCATACTGCTCATCAACAGCATTGTTAGAAATCG
>ERZ778511.218-NODE-218-length-56373-cov-8.658564_pt1 | contig 56373 bp, 54 predicted proteins | sample MGYA00510347_ERZ778511 | MGnify/ENA primary metagenome ERZ778511 (study PRJEB29527, sample SAMN07138967) | mouse gut metagenome | material: feces | host: mouse | place: China:Nanjing | collected 2016-01-25 ...
AGCCTTTCTCCGGCGAAGCGTTTTTGCTTTGATGTACAAAGAAAAATGTAAATGGTGTGAAAATGATAGAACAGATGAATTCTTATTTCGGCGAAAGTCACTCATGTGTTGTTTGCCATAAGGCAGGATGCATGCGGATTTCTATTGTGGGACAAGGGTTTTCCAATAGTAGTGGACGGCATCTGGATATCAGAGTAACATTGTAAAATTCAAGGAGGTAACATTTGATGAAAACTTTTGTACCCAGTGCAGCAGCAGTGGAAAGAAAATGGTATGTAGTTGATGCGGAAGGAAAGACATTGGGACGTCTGGCATCAGAAATCGCAAGGGTGTTAAGAGGAAAGCATAAACCAATTTTTACACCTTATATGGATACAGGTGATTATGTCATCGTTGTGAATGCAGAGAAGATTAAAGTAAGTGGCAAGAAATTGAAACAGAAAATATATTACCATCACTCCGGATATGTGGGAGGAATGAAAGAAACCACATTAAAAGAGATGTTAGCAAAGAAACCGGAAAGAGTTCTTGAGCTTGCTGTTCGAGGAATGCTCCCCAAAGGACCATTGGGAAGACAGATGTACAAGAAATTATTTGTATATGCAGGACCAGAACACAAACATGCAGCTCAGAAACCAGAAGTTTTAACATTTTAATCAGGAGGCGGAAAAAAGATGGCAGATGCAAGATATTATGGAACAGGTAGAAGAAAAAAATCAATTGCCAGAGTGTACTTAGTACCGGGAACTGGCAAGGTTACCATTAATAAAAGAGATATTGATGATTATTTGGGACTGGAGACATTGAAGGTTATCGTTCGCCAGCCGTTAGTAGCAACAGATACTGTTGATAAATTTGATGTTCAGGTAAATGTTAGAGGCGGCGGTTATACAGGCCAGGCAGGTGCAATCAGACATGGGATTGCCAGAGCATTATTACAGGCAGATAGTGATTACAGACCTACTCTTAAGTCAGCAGGTTATTTGACGCGTGATCCTAGAATGAAGGAAAGAAAGAAGTATGGTTTGAAGGCAGCACGTCGTGCACCACAGTTTTCTAAGAGGTAAGCAAACAGAATATCAATTATGGATTTCAATCCCCAGAACTTATGCGTTTTGGGGATTTTGTCTGGGTTTTGTATAAAATGCCAGTAGATATTTATCAGAAAATGAGTATAATATAAATAAGAAGTTCGGATGAACCTCTTATTATTCTGCCGGGACTGCATATCGGCATTTATAGAAAAGGTGCAGATACAAATATTTTTCGCTACCCAGCGAGCGACTAATAAATGGCTGGGATACAAATATTTGTGCTCCGCTGTTTAGCGGAGCATTTTTGTACATAGGAGATATTTTGAATACGGGTAATTTTTATTTTATCAAAGATGAGTATTATAAGAGGTTTCCCAAATGTGGATTAATGGGAAATAAGGATAGTGATGCGGCAGGAGTGCATGGGAGACCCTGTTTCTACTGTTTTGAGATGGATGGATATTTTTGGATGGTGCCCATATCATCTAAAACGGAGAAATATAAGGCATTATATGAGGAGAAGAAAAAGAGATATAAGGAATATGATGGTTTACGATTTGGATATGTAAATGGAAAGTACAGAGCTTTTTTAATACAGAATGTTTGTCCAGTGAGTGAAGAATATATTGACTGTCAGTATATGATTGAAAACAATACTGTGCCTGTTAAGATAAATGATAAATTGTCAGCAGAAATAAACGGTATTGTGAGAAAGGTGGTCAGGCTAAATAAAAGAGGAATCAGGATTGTTTTGACGGATATAAATAATATTTTGAATGGCTTGAATAAAACAAAGTGAGTGAATATGAATGTTTATGGGTAAGTGACACGTAACTAACAAAGTGTTTGAAAATGCTGTATTTTAGGCATTTGGAACTATGTAAGAGATAAGCAGTTATTTGTAAACAGAAAATATGGAAAAGGGGCTGTCGGAATAGATAGCCCCGATTTTTATTTTATCGAAAATACCTTGCTACGCTTATTGTGTGAAGGTATCTTTCATATAGAATAAAAAATAGTATATACAGGGTCTGACTCAGCGGACTTGTTCGCTTTTTTCTATTCTGGAATTCCTATGAGACAGTAGAAAATGACACAAAAATTCAATAGTAGGTAGCAGATGAGAAAATATCATTATTCCAGTGAAAGAAAGTGGATAAAAGCAGGGCAATCTGGTAAAATGTAAAAAGTACTAGACAAAGAAGAATATATAGGATAAAATAGAACAAATGTTCCAGGATTAAGTGGTGGTAAAGATGGAAGATATGATTAGACCTATAAATTATTTAGGAAGTAAATTAAGAATATTAGATGAAATAAAGAAACAGATTGATGAACTAGATCCAGATAAAGGTCCCATTTGTGACTTGTTTGCAGGTTCTGGAACTGTTTCGAATTATATGGCTAGGGAGCGTGAAGTCATATCAATTGATATACAGGAGTATTTCAGAGTAATATGTTCTGCCTTATTAAATAAAATTGAGAATCTAAAAGAAGGAAACCGTATTTTGGATGAATGTTTGGTAATGCCAGAATATAACGAACTAAATGATATTTTTGGTGCGCTTTCAAAATATGAGAGGAAATGTATCAATCTAGAAGTGAATGATAAGAAAAATTATGTGTTATGTGATTTTCTGGAAAACGCGTCATTGGTGTCGTATGATAATGGAGAATGTGAGAGTTCATATTATGAATTGGAAGATGCTTTGAAAGAGTGTAGTGTAAAATATAGAACATCCAGCATGTTTGGAACAGAAGGCATTATTTCATATTTGTATGGTGGAGTATATTTTTCATTTGAACAAACTATTTCTATTGATATGGTAATTTGTTGGATTAAAAAAATGCAACAAGCGAACAAAAGGACAAATATTTGGCGGCTGTGATTAGTGCTGCAAGTGATCTTGCTAATACTGTTGGAAAACAGTTTGCACAGCCAATTTGTCCGAGAAATTCCCAAGGCGAAATAAAAAAAAGTATTGGTAAAATGGTAAATAAGGATAGAAAATTATCATTTTGGGATAGTTTTATCTATTGGATTAGTTATTATAAAGAATGTGGATATCAAAATTCTGAAACTTATAGGGATAATTATGATGAAGGAATAAAAAAATTGAATAAAAATGTAAAAGTTGTATATGCTGATCCACCATATACAAGGTATCATTATAGTAGATATTATCATGTTCTCGAAACAATTGCTTTAGGTGATTTTCCAGAGATATCAACTGTTAAAGTCAATGGGCTAGAAAAAATAAGTAAAGGAATTTACAGAACAGGAAGGCATCAATCTTAATTTAGTATCAAGAGTAAAGCTCACGAAGCATTTGAAATCATGTTTCAGGAGTTAAGCAAAAAAAGCTTAAATTGATTTTATCTTATTCACCATTTGAGAGAGAATCTCAAAGTACTCCAAGAATGATGCCGATAGATGATATTTGCAAAATAGCTAAAAAATATTATTCTGATATAAAAATAATTACGGTAGACAATATTGTTCATAATAAATTTAATTTGAAAGAAAAGAATTTTAAAATAAATTGCCCAGCAGAAATTTTAATAGTATGTTGTTAAAGAAAGGGGGATTTAAGTGTATTATGGTGAAAATGCAGGAAATTTGATAATTAGGGGGGACAACACACTGGTTCTTGAAAGATTACGCTCTCAATACGAAGGAAAAATAAAGTGCATATATATTGATCCGCCATACAACAATGGAGAAAATTACGCACACTATACAGATAAGGACAGTAGTTCTAATTGGCTGGAAAATATGAAAAATATTTTACCAAAACTATATTGTCTTTTGGCAGAAAATGGAAGCATATGGGTGTCTATTGATGACAAGGAAGTTCATTATTTAAAAGTGTTAATGGATAACTTATTTGGAAGAAGTAAATTTATAACTACTATTATTTGGCAGCAGCGAACAACAAGAGAAGATAGACGAACTTTTTCAAACAATCATGAATATATATTGGTTTATGCGAAAAATCCATTATTATTTAAGTTGGCAAGAAATCAACTTGAAGCGTCAAAAGAGGTTTTAAAAAGATATAAGAATCCAGATAATGACCCTAGAGGACCGTGGCAATCTATATCACTCAATGTGCAATCAGGCCATGCCGTGGCTAGTCAGTTTTATGATATTATAGCACCAAATGGGCATGTTAATAAACTTCCAAAGGGACGTTGTTGGGCATATAATCAGGAGAGAATGAACAAAGAAATTGCACAGGGAAATATTTGGTTTGGAGTGGATGGAAATGGTGTGCCTCGCCGAAAGAAATTTTTGGCAGAGGCTAATTTAGGAATTACACCTGAAACACTATGGCTGGCAAAAGATGTGGGGACTACTAAGAGCGCCAAAAAGCATTTAATACAGATGGATTTGTCGGAAGAGTTATTTGATACACCAAAGCCAGAAGAGCTTATAAAACGAATTTTAGATATTGCAACGAATGAAGGTGATCTTGTGTTGGATGCTTATTTAGGATCAGGAACAACTGCGGCGGCAGCACATAAAATGAACCGCAGGTATATTGGAATTGAAATTGGAAGTCATATTAATGATATTGTTGTTCCTAGACTCAATAAAGTTATTGCAGGAGAACAAGGAGGAATTTCAAAAGCTGTAAATTGGAATGGCGGGGGAACGTATTTTTTGGAGTATGAAATGGGAAAAATGATTAAGCAGGCATAAGGGGGAAAACTATGTTATATATACAAGATCCAGAATATGAAAATTCATTTCTTTTAAATGAAGCTTTACTAGAAGCGTGTGAGAATGCAGAGTATGGAGCAGGGACATATGCCTTTGTTTCTGCTAATGGAATTGATTTGCTGATGAAGAATTCTATTTTTTAAAAATTTATTGAAACTGGGAAATATTTCCTGGTTATTGGAATGGATGAGATAACCAATACAAATACAATAAATGCAATAACAGAATATAAAAACATACATTCTAACTTATCTGTAAAAGCTTTTGTTCATACAACAAAGGCTTCAATATATCACCCTAAATTTAGTTGGTTTAAAACGAGAGAAGGGGGGGTATCTTGTAACTGGATCAGGAAATCTAACGCAAAAAGGTTTAAGAAAGAATAGAGAAGCATATGTTCTGGAGAAGGTGACAAACGATCAGATTAAAAGTATTGAAGCAGAGTGGAATAGGTGGATAAAGAGCTTGGATAGTTATCTTTTTGATATCAATGATAAAAAGGTTCTTGAAAAAGCCAAAGAGAATAAAAAGAGAGCTATGGAGAGAACAAAGGGTAGATGTACAAACAAAAAGAAAAGCAAAGGAGATGAACATTTATATGCGAAAAGAGAAATGATAGAATATGAGGATGAAAGTGGTGCATGGGAAATTACGAATGATTCCTTAGCGTTGCTTGCTGAGATTCCGATTGGAAGAGATAGAAAGTCAAAAAAATGGTGTCAGGCAAATTTTGATGTTGAGACATTGGAAAGTTATTTCGGAACGAAACCCAATGCCAAATATGAGATAATATTAAGGTGTGTTACCAAAGAGGGAATCATCTTAGATATTGAAAAAAGACCAGTTATCTCTAAAAAAAGTATCAATTATTGCTTTGAATTAACTCCACCACAAGGCACTTTGTATCCTGAAAATGGACGATCTATTGGTGTATTTGTTAAAATTGCGGTAAGAACATTTTTATACATGGTAATTATGCCGGATGATGAGTATCACCCACAATTGTCTGAGAAATTAGACGCTTATCATGTCAGAGAAAATAGACTTGTACGATATCAATTATCAGTTAAGGAGCTAAGGAAACTATGTGATACTTTACCCATATTTGATTATATGGAAGAATAAAAGATATTTGATTATATAATAAAGCGTAAATTTGGAAAAAGATAAACAGTTATTTGTAAATAAAAAATTCGGTAGAACCTTAGACATTTTTTAAGAGAATAATGGAAAACAGAGCATCTATATTATATACTTTTGATAGTGTTATAAGGGATAGCAGAACCAGGAGGAAATCATCAGATGGGCATGGATAGGTTAAAGCAATTAGTACTGCAGTATAAAAAAAGCATGAGTTATTATCATGATTCAAGAAATGCATATAACGAAACAGAATGCCGAGATGAATATATTAGTCCTCTGTTGGAATGCTTCGGATGGGATGTACATAATGCAAAAGGAAAATTACCACAATATAAAGAGGTTGTAGTGGAAAGGTTCTCCAGTCGTTTGGAGAGACCCGATTATACATTGACCTTGAATGGTGTGTCCAAGTTTTTTGTGGAGGCAAAGAAACCAAGTGTAGATATCACGGTTGAGCCTGAACCAGCAATGCAGGCTAGAAAATATGGATGGAATGCAAATCATCCATTGACAGTACTGACAAATTTTGAAAATCTTCTGATTTATGATACAACGAATCAGCCCAAGGAGGGGGGAGATCCAAAGACCTCTTTATATCGAAAATATAACTATGAAGAATATGTGGAAAAGTATGAAGAAATCGCAGAGCTGATTTCCAGGGAGCGGGTATATTCGGGACAATACGATGAATTTGTGAAGACAAATTTCCAGAATGGCAAAAGATTTAGTACGGAAATTGACGAAACATTTTTAAAACAAATTAATAAATGGCGGCTTGAAATTGGAAGCTATTTGTATGAAAATAAAGAAGAGTACAGGAATCTGAAAGTACTGAATGATACCGTTCAGGATTTTATTAATCAAATAATTTTCTTGCGAATTTGTGAAGACAGAAAGTTACCCTTGTATATGAAATTGTATGAAACAGTGCAAGAACGGGAGCTATTGCAGAGGGAATTAACGATTGTTTTTCAGGAAGCGGATAAGAGGTATAATTCAGGTTTGTTCAAAAATGACAGTCCAATTTTTGATTTGAGCTGTGACCTTATTTTCGAAATGATAGAGTCATTGTATTATCCCAAAACACCCTATATGTTCACAATGATAGAACCTAGTATTTTAGGGAAAATATATGAATCCTTTTTGGCAGAAAGCCTTGTCTTAGAAGAGGGGAAAATTACCCTGGCGCATAAAAAGGAATATATCTACAAATCGGTAGTCAGCACACCGGTAGAAATCGTCCGGTATATGGTAAAGAATACCTTAGAGCCATTATGTAATGGGAAGTCTCCAAGTGAAATTTTACTTTTAAAAATTGCTGACATAGCATGTGGCTCCGGTGTGTTTTTACAGGAAGCATATCAATATTTGGTTGACTATTGTACGGAATGGTATCAGGAAAATGAAAAAGAACATTTGCTGACCGTGGAGCATGGCGTTGAAAAATTGCCGTTGGAAGATAAGAAAGAAATATTGTCAAAATGTATTTATGGGGTAGATATTGATGTTCATGCTGTAGAGGTTAGCAAATTCTCTTTGTTACTAAAATTGATTGAGGATGAGACCGAACCATCGGTTAAGAGCAGTAAACCCATCTTGTTGGAGTTAGGGGATAATATCAAGTATGGCAATTCCCTGGTAACAAGTGAAGATATGGAGGGACAGGGAATTTCAGCGGAAACCCTCATCCATATTGCGCCCTTTCATTGGCAGGAAATAAATGGCGGCAATAAGTTTGACGTAATCATTGGCAATCCGCCTTATGTTAAGACGGAAGATATTAAAAAACTTCATACAAAGGAAGAGACCGCAGTTTATAAGAGATATAAAAGTTCCCATAAGCAATACGATAAGTACTATTTGTTTATTGAGAAAGGGTTGGATTTGATAAATGAGAACGGCCTGCTTTGTTACATTGTGCCAAATAAATTTTTGCATACGGAATCCGCAGAGAAGCTTCGGATTATGATAAAGAGTAAGATTGTTAAGTTGGATGATTTTGGAGCTGCGCAGTTATTTAAGGACAAAACAATATATAGTTCCATTGTTACCATAGGCGCAGCGGATGTAGAGCATTTGGCATATAGGACCATTGATAAGATGGCGTATCTGTGGAATGAGAGGGCGGAAGAATACAGTTTTATTTCTAAGAAAAATCTGAATTCTATGCCATGGAAGGAAACCGCAATTCATAATGATGGTTCGCCATGGCTTTTATCCCATGATCATGGGTATATAGAAATGATGAAAAATGTAGGAGATAAAATAGTTCCATTGTCTGATATCGCAGAAATATATAATGGAATTCAGACCAGTGCGGAAAAAATATATCACATTCCGGGAAAAACAATCGTATCGGAAGATGAGAGCTATGTGAGGTTCCGAATAAAAGACAAGGAATCTATCATTGAGAGAGGAATTTTGAGATTATATTTTAAACCTTCCAAAGGGGAACAAGGGATGCTGGATACTTTCAGCAATATCAACCAGGTGAAAATAAATTATAATATTTTTCCATATGACTCAAACGGCAATTTTATTACAAGAGAAATCATGGAAAAAGAATATCCATCTGCCTGGGCGTATTTATCAGAACACAAAGACAGGCTGCTGCCAAAGTCATTGGGTGGGAGCAGGGATGTACAGCCGGCAGTTTTTAAGGAGGATGAATGGTATCGCTATGGGAGAAGTCAGGCCATTACTAGTCTGAATAACAAAGATAAAATAATTGTTGGGGTGAATCGCAAAAAAGATAATCCGCTATATCTTCTGGATCAAAAGCATTATTTAATTGCTTCTGGGGGAACCGCAGGTTATGTGGGAATATCTTTAAAAGAAGATAGCCAGTACCAACTGGAATATCTCCATGCATGGTTGTCCCACCCATGGACGGACTTGTATTTACAATTGATTGGCAGTGATTTTGAGGGAGGGTTTATTGCAAGGGGAACCTATACTTTGCCAATGGTTCCTTTTATTCAGTTGGACTTTTCGGATAGCAGGCAAAAGAAATTGTATGATCAGGTTGTAGATGATACAAAACAGATTAGCAGACTGAATGAGGAATTATTACGAAAGACCGATAAAGGGACACGAAATGTATTGGAAAAGGAAAAGAGCAGGTTGGTAAAGAAGAGAGAAAAAATGATAACTAAAGTTTACCAGCAGGATTTTTAGGTGATTGTATGAGGTTGAAAGAAGATAGTTCCACACAGAAGCTTAGGGGCGCCTATTATACGCCATTGCCTTTGGCAGAGATGATGGTTACCTTGACTGTAAGGGGAACAGGTTGTGGCCGTGTTTTGGAACCAAGCTGTGGGGATGGCGTGTTTTTAGACGCATTGATTGCAGCGGATATGATTGATTCATACAAAAGTATTGATGCAGTGGAGATTGACAAAACAGAGGCAGAAAAAGTCAAAGAAAGGATGAAGCCTTATAAGAATGTGAAAGTGGTAAATCAGGATTTTTTTGATTTTTATAAAGGAAATCAGGGTTCGGTTTCGTATGATTTAATTTTAGGAAATCCGCCATATATCAGATATCAATATTTGGAAGAGAATCAACGGGAATTAATGGCTGAGATATTGACATCTCAAGGAATGAAAGCAAATAAGCTTGTCAATACATGGGTTGGTTTTCTTGTTTCATGTGTGAATCTGCTGAGCAAGAATGGGAAAATTGCCTTTGTAATTCCGGCTGAGATTATGCAGGTTGCGTATGCAGAAGATTTGCGGCTTTTTTTGTCCAATCACCTTTCCAAAATCACCCTGATTACATTTGAAGAGCTGGTTTTTCCTGATATTGAGCAGGAAATTGTTGTTTTGATTGGAGAAAAGGCTGGTGAGGAAAAAGGAATCAGAATTGTAGAACTGAATAATTTAGAGGATTTAAAGTCCTTTCATGTTGAAGAGAATAGTTTTCAAAAATTGCAGCATGTTCATGAAAAATGGACAAAGTATTTTACCAATGCAGAAGAGAATGCATTAGTGAAACAAATCAGAGAAGATATGCGTTTTCAAAAGTTATCAGATCTTGCATTAATTAATGTTGGCATAACAACAGGCAATAACAAATATTTTTCTGTGGAACAAAAAACAGTCGAAAAATATCAGATGCAGGAGATTGTAAGGCCATTGATTGGACGGAGCTCCCATGCAAACAGTATATATTTTAAGCGGGAGGATTGGCTGCATAATGTAAGGAATAACAAAGCAGCTTATTTGATTGATTTTCCTGAGATTGAGTATAAGCACTATCCCAAAAAGCATAAGCAATATATCAGGGAAGGTGAAAAAAAAGGTGAAAATAAAGGATATAAATGTTCCATTCGAGAACGGTGGTATCGCATTCCATCCGTATGGGTGCCAGATGCATTCTTTTTGCGAAGGAGTAATTTGTATCCTAAGTTCGTGTTAAATCGATGCAATGCCGTGTCCACAGATACAATGCATAGAATTAAATTTAATGAGAAGATTGAACCAGAACGAGTAATTTTGTCTTATTATAACAGTATTTCCTTTGCTTTTACCGAACTTTGTGGAAGAAGTTATGGAGGAGGAGTGCTGGAAATTCTCCCAGGAGAAGTAGGCAATATTTATTTGCCTAAGCTGGATGAGGTTTCAATGGAAGAAGTAAGAGAATTGTTGGAGCAGATTGATGCCATTATAAGAAGCAAAGGAAACATTGAGGATGCATTGGATATTGTGGATAAAAAAATATTAGTAGAAGTTCTTGGATTGGAGGAAAAAATATGCATTGACGCAAGGCATATATGGAAGAAATTGCAGAGAAGGAGATTGAATCGGGGATTTTGACCAAGGAAGGGAAACAGCTTCTGATGGATATGTTAGAAAATTCAAAAAGAAAGCGGAAGAGTAAGGAGAAAAGGAGAACGTCATGAGAATTCAATTATCAGACCATTTTTCTTACGGGAGGTTGCTGCGTTTTGTGATATCCCCCATACTGATGATGATTTGCACTTCCTTGTATGGTATTGTGGATGGATTTTTTGTGTCTAATTATGTAGGAAAAACGTCTTTTGCAGCGGTAAATCTAGTGATGCCAGTATGCATGGCGTTTGGAACAATCGGAATTATGATCGGAACTGGCGGAAGCGCAGTGGTATCAAAGACTTTGGGAGAAGGAAAGCTGGTGGAAGCTATTTGGGATATGCCATTGCTTTTCTGACAATGGGCATCAATGTCTTTGGTTCTGCATTTTTTACTGTATTGGGCAACGGCGTAGTTTCAGCAGCTATTACAGTTACCGCAGGGTTCTTTGTGACAAAACGAAAAAAATATCACAATGCATAAAAAATGAATCTTCCATCCTCTAGAGAGTAATATCCATAAAAATTTATTCCAAAAGATTTTTCCTATCATTTTGGTTAATACTATAAAAAACAGAAGTGAGGGAAAAAAATGAAAACATTTCACCAATTGTATCTTGATATTTTAGAACAGGAAGCTGGGCGAGGACGCGTATTGGAGGAAGACTATAATCCTTACCATATGGATTGCCTGCTTCATCCAGAACGTCACGCACCTGTAGTTTTTGCAGAGGAATGTCAACAGTGTGCGTTTGATCGGGCCTGTGAGCGGAGTTGTATTTTTGATGCCTTTGAGCAGGATAAAACGGGAAAGGTTCATATTAATAAAGAAAAATGTACTGGCTGTGGAGCTTGTGTGGAAGCCTGCAAATTAGAAAAGTTAGCTGCTAACAAGGATGTGGTTCCAGTTCTTCGGGCGGTCAGGGGAAAGGAACGTGAGGTATATGCTCTTGTCGCTCCTGCTTTTTTGGGACAGTTCGGCAAAGAGGTTACTACAGGAAAGCTGCGGGCAGCATTTAAGGCCATAGGCTTTCATGGACTAATCGAGGTTGCGGTGTTTGCAGATATTTTAACCTTAAAGGAAGCGTTGGAATTCGATGCGAATATTAAGGAAGAGCAGGATTTTCAGCTTACCAGTTGTTGCTGTCCGGTGTGGATTGCTATGATTCGAAAGGTTTATCAGGAATTAATGCCCCATGTGCCAGGTGCAGTATCTCCAATGATTGCAGCAGGCAGAGTAGTCAAACGGCTGCATCCAGATGCAGTTACTGTATTTGTAGGGCCCTGCATGGCAAAAAAGAAAGAGGCGAGGGAGGCGGATATTGCAGATGCCGTAGATTATGTGCTGACCTTTCAGGAAGTGCAGGATATGTTTGAAGCAGCAGATATTCATCCAGAGGTATTAGGAGAGGATGAAAAAGAGCATTCTTCCAGAGCTGGGCGGATTTATGCCAGAACAGGAGGGGTTAGTGAGGCGGTAACAACTACGGTAAAGCAATTACATCCAGATCGGAAAATAAAGGTACAAGCAGAACAAGCAGATGGTGTTCCGGCTTGCCGAGAAATGATTGAACGGTTAAGAAAAGGGGAAACAAAGGCAAATTTTTTTGAGGGCATGGGATGTCCTGGAGGCTGTGTGGGCGGACCTAAAATTATCATAGGAAAAGCGGAAGGGAGAAAATATGTGGAACAGTATGGGGAGGAGGCGGAGTATAAGACGCCGTTGGAAAATCCTTTTGTGCCAGAATTATTAGCCCGGTTAGGATATCGTACAATTGAAGAATTTTTGGAAAAGAGCGATATTTTGGTGAGGGATTTTTCGGTTTAGGAATCGTAGAGGGTAGGACAGACCGTATGGCTAATTCGGTTGTTCTTTGTTATATGAATGCTTCTGGGGAAATGGCAGGTGAAGTAGAGAGAGTTGGTCTCAAATTTCCAAGAGGAGAGGCTAGAAAAATAAAATTTTTTCTTTTGCTTGTCGAAATTGTAAATTTCCTGTAAAATAAAACCGTGAAGCATCTGAGAGACATTTGATGCTTCGCAATACTGCATATGAAAAGTAAAGGCAGGAGCTATACAATCATGGGAATTCATGGATGTATAAAAGGAAACTGAAAAAGCAGTCTATATTTTATAATTTAGATCGTATAAAATGAGAAATGCTTGTGAACATGTAAACAAGAGGAGGAAGCCATGAAATTATTTATTGACACGGCCAATGTAGAAGATATCCGTAAAGCCAATGACATGGGGGTGATCTGCGGAGTAACTACCAACCCATCTCTGATTGCAAAGGAAGGTAGAGATTTCAATGAGGTAATCAAAGAGATTACTGATCTTGTAGATGGCCCAATCAGTGGTGAAGTAAAGGCAACCACAGTAGATGCAGAGGGTATGATAAAAGAGGGACGTGAAATTGCAGCTATTCATCCCAATATGATTGTCAAAATTCCAATGACTATCGAGGGATTGAAGGCGGTAAAAGTTCTTTCCGCAGAAGGCATTAAGACAAACGTAACGTTGATTTTTACTGCGAACCAGGCGCTTTTGGCAGCAAGGGCGGGCGCAACTTATGTGTCTCCATTCCTGGGACGCTTGGATGATATCAGCCAGCCAGGAATCAATTTAATTGAGGATATTGTAACCATTTTTGAAAATTATGGGTTAGAGACAGAGATTATTGCAGCCAGCATCCGCAATGCCATTCATGTAAATGACTGTGCCCTTGCAGGAGCAGATATTGCAACAGTACCTTATAGTGTGATTGAGCAGATGACAAAACATCCCCTGACAGATCAGGGAATCGAGAAATTCCAGAAGGATTACAAAGCAGTTTTTGGTGAATGAGGAGTCCGAAGCATGTCCACATGCAAAATGTCTGAGATCTTCCTGGGAGCAGGGAGCTGATGTAATCTGGTTTACTTTGTTTGTAAAGGAACTGGCGTGACATATTCATATAATAGAAAAAGGAGATAGTTACATGGAAAATTTAGAACTTCAAAAAGTGGCCAATGAAGTCCGTAAGGGAATCATTACTTCTGTGCATGCAGCCAAAGCAGGGCATCCCGGCGGCTCGCTGTCCGCGGCGGATGTATTTACGTATCTGTATTTTGAAGAAATGAATATTGACCCCAAAGATCCGGGGAAAGCAGACCGAGACCGCTTCGTCTTATCCAAGGGGCATACGGCTCCGGGGCTGTATGCTGCCCTTGCCAATCGTGGTTTTTTTCCAGTGGAGGATTTGAAGACGCTGCGCAAGATTGGCTCCCATTTACAGGGACATCCCTGCCTACAGCATACGCCAGGTGTTGATATGTCAAGCGGTTCCCTGGGGCAGGGAATTTCGGCAGCAGTGGGTATGGCAATGTCTGCAAAGCTGAGCAATGACAGTTATCGGGTATATACTCTTTTGGGTGACGGTGAGATACAAGAAGGACAGGTTTGGGAGGCAGCTATGTTTGCAGGCCACCGGAACTTGGACAACCTTATCGTGATTATTGACAATAACGGGTTGCAGATTGACGGGAACATTGATGACGTTTGTTCCCCATATCCTATTGATGAGAAGTTTCGAGCATTTAACTTCCATGTGATCAATGTGGAAGACGGCAATGATTTTGACGCTCTGCGCGGGGCATTTAAAGAAGCTAGGGAAATCAAAGGCATGCCAACAGCCTTGGTGTTGAAAACGGTCAAAGGGAAAGGCGTTTCTTATATGGAAAATCAGGCCGAATGGCATGGTAAGGCCCCAAATGATGAACAGTACAAAATTGCCATGGAAGAATTGGAGAAAGCAGGTGAAGCATTATGCCAGAAGTAAAGAAAATCGCAACCAGAGAAGGCTATGGAGAAATGTTGGTAGAGCTTGGAAAAGAGCATGATAATCTGGTGGTGCTGGATGCGGACCTTGCCGCTGCGACTAAGACAAGCATGTTTCAAAAAGAATTTCCAGAACGTCATATTGACTGTGGAATTGCAGAGTGCAACATGATGGGAATTGCAGCAGGACTTGCGGCTACTGGAAAGGTGCCTTTTGCAAGTTCCTTTGCTATGTTTGCAACAGGAAGAGCTTTTGAACAGGTAAGAAATTCTATTGGGTATCCTCATTTGAATGTAAAAATCGGTGCATCTCATGCCGGAATTTCTGTGGGGGAGGATGGTGCGTCCCATCAGTGCTGTGAAGACATTGCATTGATGCGGATCATTCCTGGGATGACCATTATCAATCCGTCAGATTATATCGAAGCCCGGGCAGCGGTGCGGGCAGCATATGAGATAGATGGTCCAGTGTATTTGAGATTTGGAAGGCTTGCGGTTCCAATCGTCAATGACAGGCCGGATTATCATTTTGAAGTTGGAAAGGGCGTAATGTTAAGAGAAGGAACAGACGTTACCATTGCAGCAACGGGGCTGTGCGTAGCTTCTGCCCTGGAAGCAGCGGAAAAACTTGCGGCAGATGGCATTTGTGCAGAAGTTATCAATATTCATACCATTAAGCCTTTGGATACAGAAATGATTGTAAATTCTGCAAAGAAAACGGGAAAAGTGGTTACGGTAGAAGAACATTCTGTGATTGGAGGTCTTGGCAGCGCAGTGTGTGATTGTCTTTGCGAACATGCGCCTACACCTGTATGTAAAATTGGTATCTATGATGTGTTCGGGGAATCTGGTCCAGCAGTAGAACTGCTGGAAAAGTACGGTCTGGATGGCAAGGGTGTTTATGAAAAGGTAAAAAGTTTTGTAAAATAATCTGAAAGAAAAATGCAAACGGCTAAGTACTGGAACTATAGAGAGAGGATTAAGTGGTTTGTATTTTCCAATGGATAGAAAAATATTCTAAAAAGGGAGGGGACTTGGTGGTTCCCTCTCATTTTAGTACAGTTTTATTCCCACGAGCAATGAGCCAGGCAGCCGCGTTTACGCGGATATTTGGCGAATGCTGAGAGGGTAACGCTGCGGGTGCAAATGCCCCGTAAAAAGAATAGATTTGATGATAGGGGTATGTTATAATATAATACATGGTAAAATGTGTTTTCAATTCAAATTTTAAGGAGGGTACAATAATGAAAAGTGTTTGTAAAAAAGATATGCTTGGAATATTGGGATATAGCGATGAGCAGCTTTCTGAAAATTATTCTGTGCAAATTGATGGTACCTCCGCTATTAAATTTGAATATGTTGCGTTTAGCGATAGAGAGCTAAAAGATGTTTCAACTTCTTGTATAGCTGTTCAAGAGGTGATAAATGATGAGGAAGAAACGGAATATTTGCAGGGAGCTAAATATTTAGCAACGCCTATTGTTATTATTTTTAAAAACAGGCATGTACGTGTTTGGAATATAATGCCTCAAAAAGCAACGCTTTTAAAGGAGAATGAAGAAGATATTATTCATTTATATTTTACAAAAAATAGATTTGAATTTATGCCAGAGAATTTGATAGATGCCAAAATGGGATATAAGCAATTGGATATTTTCGAAACATCGGGATTGATTGATTTTTCGAGACAGGCAACTTGTAAAATATTAAGTGAGGAATTTGAAAAGGGTTTAATTGCGGCAAAAAGATATTTAAAAAAGAGAAAAAGAAATAATAGTGAGGATTTAAATAATATTACGAGTATTACGATACATGTGATTGCCGCATTAATTATGAACAGTAAGATAAAGTCTGATGAAAAAATACCAGATATCTTTGGGTTACTGATTAACTTATCACAAACGTATAAAGAATATTTTAGTGATAAGTTGATGTTTAAGTACGGAAAAGAGCTGCTTGCTGAAATATATGAAGAATTGAATCCGAGTATAAATTATCAGAGTGTTGATCATGAACTATTAGGATATTTTTATGAATCTACTTTGTTACAACTTAGCGAAACAAAGGCGGAAAATATTAGAAAGGAATTTGGAATATATTATACTCCAAGGATACTAAGTCAAGAAATTGTTTTAAGTATTCCCTTTGAGAGTATCCCTGTTGATGAGAGATATGTACTGGATGGAACATGTGGTTCTGGGAGCTTGCTTTTAAGTGCATGTAAAAGATTAGAAGATTTAGTGGGTTATGACAAGACAGGATTGGATAAATATGAGTATCTGTCAAAGATGATAGAAGGTTATGATATCGATAAATTTGCATCAGAGGTTGCAAGGTTATCTCTGCTTTTATATAGCTTGCCATATGGGAATAAGTGGAATATTTATTCAGGCGATTTATTGCAATTGTGTGAAAGTAAGGTGCAGGTTCCATATATTATATTAGGAAATCCGCCATATAAAGAAATCAAGGAAAAAGGGAAAAGAATTCAGAGGGCAACAGCTTTTTTGGATAGATATCTTGATTGGTTACATGATAAAGGGTATATAGGAATTATTTTGCCGGAAAGTTTTTTACAAAATGGTAGTTCTGTATTACAAAGAGAGAAATTGCTGAATGAATTTGATATAATAGAACTTTGGATGCTGCCAGGAAAAATATTTGAAAATAACTGTTCTACAATTGTTATTATAGCACAAAAAAGCAAGGCAAGAGAGGAAAATCTAACAAAAATTAAAGTTTTGGTAAAAAATAAGAATTCAATTGGAAATTATTTTAAACGGTGGAAGTGGGATTTTGAATTTTTTGTTAATATGCAAAAGATTTGGAAAAAGAAAAGAAAATTTGAAATTAGTGTTTCTCCGGTGGAAGATGTTCTTCAAAAGGTTATGAAAGTAACACAAACAGTAGGGAATATTACAGACAAAATCATGGGGATAAAACTTCCTTCAGACTATGCATCCTCAGAAAGTTCGATGGACGGATGGGTTCCATATATTGCCAATGCTAAACATTTCAGGAGGTATGTAATTTCCAAAAGGATGCTGGAGAATGTAAAGTTTTTCAATTATCATATGTCAGAAGATGAGGAAAAGAAAATAAAACAAGATAATGACCGAATTAGGCTGCGTAAAGATTATGAGAGGCTTTATTCAGCTACCAATAAAGTGTTAGTAAAAATGTCTTCGACGCCAGGAGAAATAAACTGTATTAGTGCATTTGTGGAAGAAGACGGATATTACCCAGGATATTCTTTTTATGTTTTGATTTCGAAAGAGTCAAAAATATCAAATTATGTTCTTTGTACATTGATAAACAGTAAATTGATGAATGCATTTGTTCGTAGAGAATGTGTGAAAAGAACTCTTACAACGGATGCAGTAAAAAGTATACCAGTACCCAGATTTTGTGATGAACAAATTGAGAAGATTGAACAATATTTTCTGAATATAAAAGAGGCGTGTGCATTAAATGATGAGAAAAAGATAGAGGAAATCCAAGAAAAGATGGATGATATCATTTTTGATGCTTTTGAATTAACCCAAAATGAACGTGAAAAAGTGAGAAAATTATTTTATGTGTATACAAGGGAGGAAGATTCTATTCCATCGTCGAATGCAAAATTTGTTGAGTATCAAAATGTTTCTGGGCAGGTAGAAGAAATTGATATTGGAGGAATGATTTGTCATGTTTTTTTGGTGGAACTTGGAGAACAAGAGATAAAAATTGAAAAAACAATGCCAGGTTGGTTCCTGCGAAAAGGAGCAGAATTTTCAGCGAAATATCATGCAGGGAAACTTTTTGATATTAAGCCATTAGTGTATTCATATCTTGATGATGATGAGCTTATTGCACAATTGAGCAATGGATTTTTTAAATAAAGGGGAGGGAAGGAATAATGGGTGAAATGTGTCAAAAAGTGAAATTTTTGGATGTTGGTCATGGGGATAGTTCGGTTATATATTTGAAAAATGGTCAATCGGGGAATGAGAATGTAATTATTGTAGATATTGTAGATTCAGATAAGCTATTAATAGAGTTAAAAAGTCATGAAATAAAAGTGATTGATTTAATAATCATATCTCATTCAGATATAGATCATTGCAGAGGTGTAAATGATTTCTTAGAAAAGTTTATGGTAACAGGTAATGTGAAGAGTATATGCTTCAATCTGGATAAAAGGCAGCTAACCCAAGTAATGAGGCTTTTTTTAAAAAAGTTTTTAGAAATACATCGAAAGAAAAAAGTTGAATTATTGACTGGGGATATTGATACTTCAATTCAAAAAAAAGAATTGATTTCAAATGATATATCAAAATTATTTTTGATATATCCCAATAAGGCCGAGTATACAGAGGCATATTTAAGAGCTGATACCAATAATACATCAATCGTATGTTTATTAGAGAATAAGGTTTGTAATGTTCTTTTTACTGGAGATTTACAAGAGGATGGATGGGAAAAGTTATTGGAACGGATGCCTGAATTGAGATGTAATATATTAAAGATGCCACACCATGGAGCTTTTTATGATGAAAAAAATGGTATGGGTTTACAAGGGATATTAGAGACCGTGGATCCTCAGGCAGTAATTATATCATCTGGAAATCATCGAAAATATAAGCATCCCGGAGGGCAGACGATTGAGCTTTTGCGAGAGAAGAAGATAAAAATTTACTGCACAGAGTTTACGAGCTTGTGCCACTGTAATATAGATGAATTTGATAGAAAATGCTATGGTGATATAGAGATTATCATAACGGATACTGCATTTCAAATTCAAACAGAGACAAAAAATTTATCGTTATTAAGTCATGCTGCATGTTGTTCAGCAAAAAGTTGACATTTTTAAACTTGATTTTATCAAGTATTAAAAAAGGAGTTTTTTGATGGAGAGAATAGAGGAAATCATCGGCATTGCAAAAAGAGAAAATAATACAAAACGGAACTATCTGGTTGTAAACAAATGCCAGGGAAAGCATGTTCCAGTAAGCCCTGAGCGACCATTGAAAATGTTTTCAGAGCTGGCAGAGGAGGTTTCCAAACGGTATCAGAAGGAACAATTGCTTCTGATTGGCTTTGCGGAGACTGCGACTGCAATCGGTGAGACGTTGGCGATACACCTTGGCACAGACTATATGCAGACTACCAGAGAAAGGATAGAGGATGTGGAGTATTTTTATTTTTCAGAATCCCACAGCCATGCAACGGAGCAGAAAGTGATAAAAAATGATTTGGATGCTGTGATCGGAAGGATAGACAGAATTATCTTTGTGGAAGATGAGGTAACCACCGGAAATACCATTGGAAAGATTGTTCATTTGATTCGGCAGACTTATGAGAAGAAGCTTCATTTTTCTGTGGCTTCCCTGCTGAATGGGATGGATGAAGAAGCCAGGGAGAGATACCAAAAAGAGCAGATAGACATGATTTACCTAATAAAAACAGACCATAGCAGATATCCAGAGATTGCAGAGAAATGCTCCAATGATGGCAGGTATCACAGTAAATTTCAATCATATCCAGTTTGTGGTTCTGTGGAGTTTGCAGATATCAACCCCAAAAAATCTATACCAGAAATTAAAGAGATCTCAGCATCAGGGTTTATCAATGCCAGACGCCTCCATCAAGGGACAGATTACCAGGCTGCCTGTGAGAAGCTATGGCAGGAAATTGATGCAAGAATTCCTTTTGGTACAGACAGGAATATTCTTATTTTGGGTACGGAGGAATTTATGTATCCTGCGTTGTATACCGCCTGGAGAGTGGAAGGCTTGGGAAATAGGGTGAAATGTCATGCAACCACTAGAAGCCCCATTGTGGTTAGCCAAAATCCTAAGTATCCACTTCATGAGAGATATGAACTGATAAGTCTGTATGAGGATGACCGCACCACGTATCTGTATGACTTAGCGCGTTATGATTTGGTCTTGATTCTTACAGACGCAAAGCCAGGGAAAGAATGGGGAGTGGTCTCCTTAGGACGTGCCCTTGCAGCATGGGGCAATGAAGAAATTTATCTGGTTAGGTGGTGTGAGAATGAGAAGCTCTTATAGGGAAAGCGATGTGGTGTTCCTCTTAAAAGATATTACAGGATTGGTAGAGCCAAAGCCTAGCGAGGAACGGGAGAAAGAAATACAGACAGGACGTCATTATTGTGAAATGCTTCCCATAGAATATGTGCCAAGTGAAAAATATATGGAAGTGTACCAGGAAGCTCTAGAAAATTATGGAAAGCCTATGGCATTGGCGGTGGGAGAGCTCGCGGACAAAATTATACAGAAAAAGGGAAAGCATGTGGTGCTTGTATCATTGGCAAGGGCAGGAACGCCCATTGGGATTTTGCTGAAACGGTATATTGCCCGGAAATACCATCTGGCAGTGAAGCATTATTCCATTTCTATTATTCGGGGCAGGGGAATCGATGATAATGCAATGAAATTTCTTCTGGGAAAATATCAGGTGCAAGAGCTGCTTTTTGTAGATGGATGGATTGGAAAGGGAGCAATTCTTGGAGAACTGAAAAAGGCTGTAGCATCTTACCCAGGAGTATCTGCTGACCTTGCAGTGGTGGCAGATCCGGCAAAAATGACGGAATTATGTGGAACCCATGAGGACATTCTAATTCCAAGCTCTTGTTTGAATTGTACGGTATCTGGGCTGGTAAGCCGGACATTTTTGCGGCCAGATATTATTGGCAGAGACGATTTTCATGGTGCAGTTTATTATGGGGAAATGAAAGATGCGGATTTATCCTATGCGTTCATTGATGCAATTGAAAAAAATTTTGAATTTTCCAGGAATTTTCAGGCGATGGAACCATCCTTTCAAGAGCCAGGAAAAAAAGGAGAGGAAGGAATCGCTGAGGGAACGGGACTGGACGAGGTAAAAAAGATTGCCCAGGAATTTGGCATATCAGATATCAACTTGGTAAAGCCTGGAATTGGAGAGACAACCAGGGTCTTGCTGCGGCGTATCCCGTGGAAGGTGCTGATTCGTCAGGATTGTAAGGATGACAGAGCATTGGCCCATATTCTCCGCTTGGCAGAGGAGAAAGCTATCCCCGTGGCATACTATCCACTCAAGCATTATAAATCCTGTGGAATTATCAAAAAACTGGCGGATGCATAATACTTTAGTCCCGCGAGCAATGAGCCAAGCAGACGTGCTCGCGGCATTCTCAATAATATGAACTATTTCAAACCATATGCTTCTGCCAGCAGAAGCGTACGCAGGGCCCAGTTGTAATGGGTCTTGTATTCATTCATCCGTTCTTTCACAATACTTCCAGAAACCAGTGAGGGGGAAGTGGTATCCCAGCTTAAAATAGATTTTGCGTCGTTATAATCTTTCAGTGTTACCTGGTAGGATTCATTTACCAGTGGGATTTGTTTTGGATGAATCACCGTTTTTCCAATAAAACCGCATAATCTGTCATCATTTAATTCTTGTCTTAATCCAATGTCCCAATTGTTTCCATTGTAATATTCCCAGACAGGACCAGAGATTACATAATCCATGCCGAATACGGTAACAATGTCAGAAAAAAGGTTGGCAACAGGCCGGATTTTGTAAATGGATTCATTGCTATGTCTGCGGAAGCCAAATATATGGCATAGGTCATTACCACCTACCCGAATATTGAGGACATACGAGGAAACTTGGTCTAATTTGTCCTTGAGGGCATATAAAATGTTTGACCTGTGTTTCAGATGAAGCATGTCAGGACTTTCCAGAATGGGCATCATATAGTAAGGTCTATCCCCCTGCAGATTGATGGTCTGAATCACCTGAATATAGGCGTCTGCATTCGCCAGAGAAAATTTCGGGAGATTAAAGCCTGTGATAAGGGTTCGGGAATCTCCCAGTTCGTCCAGCAGGCGGTGAATCTGACCTGGATTTCTGACCCGGATAAATATTTTCGGCAGAAAATATTTATCCGGGTCAGATTGGTGCATATGCAAGGACTTAAGAGAGGTAATCAGCTTCTGTTCTGCGTCGGCGACACAATCATCCTGTATGGTGTCCTCTAAACATAATGCCAGAGAAAATTGTTTGCCAAATTTTTCGTTGACTAGTGAATTTACAATACTTTCATTGTTGGCAGGACAATAGAGCAATGGACCAACGCTGTAAGCAGGAAGAGAAAGATTCATTTGAAAACGCTCCTATTATGATAAATTTTATACTTTAGCACATCCCGACAGCTTTTCTAGATTTGTCTGGAGTGAAGCTATGGGGATAGCATTGGTAAATAAATATTAACTAAAATGCTTATTCATTACCACCTGTTGTTGTTCTTTTAATGAAGCAATGATAGTTTGAGAGCTATCTATTTTCTTTTCTATATCCATTACGAATTTTGTGAATGTATCGATGGTTACTTTATCTGGCAAAGGAACTATGATTTTATCAAGCATTTTAGTAGTTATTTGGTTGATAGACATGGTCTTTCCGTTGGTAATTTGATTTCTGAAATCATCACTTTGTAGGTATGCCCAAAGATAGCGGTGATACTTTGAACGAATAATAGTCATAAAAGTACCAAAAGTCATTTTTTCTGGCAAATTTTTGATTATGGCAACTTTTCCTACAAGTTTTGGGCTTCCGTTTCTAGAACACATTAGAATATCGTCCTCAGATACATACAAACGATCCTTCACCTTACATGAAACCCTTACAATATCGTTAAAATCAAGTTTTTGATTTTGAATATTGCCAGATCGAAGTACGATAGTACCATCATTTGACACATCTTTTGGTTGATAGGTTAAACCTATAAAATATGTGGAAATGGAAGAAAGCGGTACAGGAGAAAAAGAGCGGTTGGCAAATAGCTCCTTATATTTTTCTTTTATCAATAGATCATTCTCTGCTATGCGTTTTTCTTCGTTTTGTATTCTTTGGCGAAGGATTGTTACTTTATCCACAAAGTCTTGCTGAATTTTTTTATCTGTAGGAATTTGTAAGGTGAGATTCTTAATTCTTTGTGTTGAGGCTCTATTACTGCGTGAAAATTTTTCCAGTTTTCCTTCGTGTTCTAATGCTAATGCAAGATATTCAGGTACAATATCATTTATCTTTATTCGCAGAATACCACAGTGATCCGTGGGATAAAAGGGCATGCCAGATGGGAGAAGATTTACCATCCAATCGCCATCAATACCCCAAAGAATAGACGGCATGGAAAAATCTGTAATTAGTTGTTTGTTGGTTCTTCCAAATTCCTCAAAAACATTTGCACTGTAAATAGGGATGCTTCCATGTTCCTCTACTTCCTCAGATAGAACCCTGTTTCCAATACTTACATCAAAAAACTGAGTATTACTTAACTTGTAACGGGTGAATCCCGGTGTGCTTTTTAATATACGGGTCTTTGTGGTTTTTATTGTTTTACCAAAAGAAAGGGAACTAAAGTCTATCATATCTTTCAGATTCAGATAGTACGCATATGCATCAAGCTCAGGGGGTAAATGCTTTTTATCAGAAAAAGAACTTCGGATTAATCCGCAAACTTTCTGATCAGTATTTCTATCATCTTCAGAATATAACATACCACCTGGTGTAATGATCTGAATTCCTTCCTGTCCCTTGCGGTTACTCCATTTGTAACCTAAAAACTTTTCCTGTGCTTTGTTATCATCAGGTGCAGTGATAATAAGTGTTGTCTGTTGATAGATGAGAGCAAAATACGTAAGTTTTTCTTTTTCAATGGTATGTGCATAGTTATAGAAATGCTCATTGTACCATGCTAATTGCTCTGTTTTTGAAAGCTTTCTAAAATTTTTTTGCTTAGATTTATTTCCATATTCAGCAGAGGAAACAAATGCATCATAGTACATTTTAAAATATTCATCCTCTTGCCATTCATAGTAATTTTTTTCATGTTTTACAAAATTGTTGTACGTTGAAGCGCCAACATGAATTTTGTTCAAATAACCATGAAAGATATCATTATCCTCCCAATCTGTAAGTTCATTTGCTTCAAAAATACTGGTAACGCTATCTGAAACAAGGTCTATTCGTTTTGGTGGTTCCTTTAATTTTTCCAAAAACAGAATGGCTGTATTGGTTCCAGTTGCACCAAATGTTTTATTGCCAAATAAAGCTATGGCCCGAATCATAAAATTTTTAAGAATTGCTTCCCTTGCGGCAATAAAACTTTCATTTTCTTTATTTAGAATACTGGTTGGCAGGACAACTGCAGCAACACCTTCTGGTTTTACAAGTTGGGATATTCTTTCTACAAACAAGGTTTCGATTTCAGAACCATCATTTGAAATTTTATCTAGTATTTTAAGGTTGTTATTTTTTAATTTTAAATGAGGCTTAAATGCTTTTACGGAGTATGGTGGATTAGCAACTAAGATGTCAAAGGATTCAGGTAAAATATCCTTGTCTGGATAATTTTCAAGACCGTCTCCAAAGACAATATTTCCATCCCCAGCGCCATGCATAAAGAGTGATATTTTTGAAACACGAGCCAGACGATAATCCTTTTCTACACCAAATATGTTATGCTCTGTCCAAGAATAGTCAATAGGGTAGGACGGGTCTAGGGATAAAATAGCTGCGTTTACCGCTTCAAAACCTTGTGTAAGGAAATGTCCAGCTCCGCAAGCGTAATCTATTATTTTGGGAAATTCTATGCCGTCAGCCTTTTTGATTATGCGTGTTACTGGTAAACTGTCCCAGATAAATCGTGTAATGGGGATAGGAGTAAAAAACTGTCCTTCATTTTGTTTGAATCCTTTGTTCAGTAACTGTTCAAATAAATCTCCCAACATTTGAATATCGTTTGAACCAATAATACGATATTTTTCAAAAAGCTGAACTACTTCAACAAGAATTTTTCCATTTTGATAAAATAGCTCTTCATTGTGAACGTCTTTAAATGCAAAATCATTATTGGTATAAAATTTGAGGATGTGAAGTGTTCTACGTAAATCCGCAATCATTTTTTGACGTTTTTGGCCAGTATATTGCTGCACCAGATGCTCTGCATAATCATCTGGTACATAAAAAATTTCTTCACGTATGAATTTCTCTATTCCTTCTTTGTGAAGTCTTTGAAGTCTGTCTTGTAATGTTTCGTATGTATCTGTTCCGACTTTATACTGAAAATCTACGATATCATGTTCGCCTTTTTGCATCTCATCTACTAATTTGCAAATAAAAAGAGCAATTAGTCTGTTAAATGCATTTTCTTTGTCGGATACATTGTTATGGCGTAAAATTTCCTCAAATTTGTTTACAACCTTATCGTTTTCACTAAAGTCCTTAAGGTCCGCCTTTCGAAGAGGCTTAACGCCAATCTGATATGCTTGTGAATCTTCTCGGAAAATAACATCTCCGCACAAACGCTTATCATAGGTTTCATTCCACACAGCATATAATTCCTCAGCAGTGTGGGCATTTTTATATAACTGGATGGTACTGTCTTTTTTAGCGGATACAAGGATATTGGCATCATCGCTACAGTCAATGGTTTCCGTTGTATAGAATACTTTGGTTCCATCAAAATCAGAAGCATACAAAGAAAGCCATTTACAATTACCTTCTTGCCGCCAATATGAAAACAATTGTCCGCCATCATTGAGGGTACTGTTATATTCCTTTTTATATTCATTGCCACTGGTTTTACATTCTACAATAAATAGTGTTTTTCCCTCTTCATCTTTTACAAGAATATCTGCAAAACCACTTTTCTTTTTATGACCAAGGGGCCATTCTTTTTCCAATTCAATGTGTTCTGGGCGGTAGCCTTTATCCATTAATCTTGTAATACATTCTAATACTACAAAATTTTCAGGTTCTGAAAAATTACATGTGGTTTTCCTTGTAATACGCATTCCCTTCTCTTCAGGATAAATAATAGAACCAGAACCATTAAAATCCACGATAATAGTACAATCATATTGTATGTATTTCTTTTCATATATGTTTGCTTTCTCACTTTTTTGATAACCGATTGCTTGTATCATAGACTCAAGATTATCTTTTCGAATCATATTTTCTGCCTCGCGATTTATTACAATTGATATTCCATCAAAGGATTTGACTTGACTGAATTGCAATCATTATATCAAGAGAAAGACAATCCGTCAATTGAGATACCAGGCATCAGGAATAGTACAGATATGTTAGAATCGATTTCCGATGGTCTACGAGGACAATTGCTCTATATGCTTTTACGTTTACGACAGATTTATCCCCACTTAAGAAAAAAATGAGAATATGAGTCAAAAATGTTTATAATGTGATGAAAGAGAAAGGAGAGTTACAGATATGAATAGGACAATGAGCATTGCAATGTTGGAAGTCAGAAAATTATTGAAAAAGAGAGAGTTTTTGTTGGGACTAATTATGATACTGGTCATGGGTGGAGGAATGACGTATGGCGCGTATGTGTTTCCCACAAGTTTTGGGGTACACAATGTAATTGCATTTTTTGGGAATTTTGCCAGCATTTTAATTATGTTTTTGGCAGCAAAGAGTTTGGGGGAAGAATTTGATTTAAGAACAGTAACATTTGTTTTTACATCAAGAAGCAGCAGAGGCCAAATTCTTGCGGCAAAAATTTTGAGTGTAGCCCTTGCAAATATGGTTATTGGCTTATGCGGCGGAATTTTATATGACGTTGCATTGATTATTTGCAAACAGCCATGGACAGTGCCTATGTTAGTTGGAACCATTGGAAAAGAAATCATGATTTATATGATTTATGGTTTTGCCATAGGTGCAACAGCAGTGATGATTACATGCTTTCATCATACAACTATTACACCTTTTATTTATTTGATCGTATTGTTTTGGATTATGCCAAGTATGTTGCAAATGATGGCTCAGAAAATAACGGGCTTGCAAAAAGCAATGGATTATGTGTTGTTTTGCATATCAGACCAATTCCTGATGTATCAAGACTGGAGTGTCAAAAATATCATAGTATTTATTGTTACAGGGATAGCATTTTCTATTGTTGGCATAACCATTTTAGAAAAAAAGGATTTGTAAGGAGGAAAAGTTTTGGCGAGTTCACATTTGTCAAAAGTGCCCTACATTGAACAAATGCAGCAGACAGAGTGCGGGTTATGCTGTTTGGCCATGATCTTGCAGTATTATAAAAGCCAGGAAACATTGGCTGAAATACGAGAAGAGTTGGATGTAGGACGTGATGGTTTAAAATTATCTCAGATGTATACCTATGCAAAGAATAGGAAATTGTTTTCTAAAGTGTTTTCTTGCGGAATGAGCGGATTGAAAGAATTGCCGCTGCCTGCAATTATATTTTGGAATAATCAGCATTATGTGATTCTTGAAAAGGTCACAGATCATAAAATTACAATTGTAGATCCTGCAACTGGAAGAGCAGCCCTGTCTTATGAGGATTTTGCGGAAGGATACTCTAATGTTGTAATGATTATTGTTCCAACAGAGGAATTTCAAGCAAAGAGAGAAAAAAGGCATATATGGGATAGGGTGTTAAAGGAAACCGTATTAAAAAGAAAACTGTTTTATATCACATTTTTGATTACCTTTCTTTCCCATGGACTGCAGCTTTTATTATCCGTCATTGTTCAGAAAATTTTTGATAATGGTGTGACTGCTTCAAAAATTTCTGGATTGGAAGTATATTTGGCAATTATTTTAGGGGTAGGTGTTGTTTTTTCCCTTACTACCTTTATACGAAAGCAAAGTCAGATTCGATTGCAATTAATCATTGATAGACATTTGACAGAGAGTACCTTTCAGAAGATGTTAAAGCTTCCGTATCAGTTTTTTGAAAGAAGGTCCAATGGAGATTTGCTTTTCCGGTTGAATTGTTTACCTGTGATTCGGGATTTGTTAGCGGATAGTGTAATGAATGGCCTGATTCAACTTGGATTCATTTTGGTTATTTTAGTATACATGTCTTTACATTCTATACTTTTGACTTTAACAGCGTTAGGCGCCTTCTTACTAAATGGTTTGTTCATAGTTTTGATGCGTAAGAAAATCATTGAAGCGAGTCAGATTCAGATTATTGAAAACACAAAACTGCAATCTTTACAAGTGGAAACAGTGCAATCCATTTTTAATATTAAAACAGCCGGCATTGAACAGCAGTTTTTCTCAAATTGGCTGAACAAATATTGTAGAGGAATGAAGGCTTATCAGATAAAGAACAAGTTTTTCAATATTTATACAACAGTTTTATCACTATTTCAAATGCTAGGGCCGTTTTTGGTTCTATGGGCTGGATTATCCTTATCAGGGGACAATGTAATGACCATGGGTCAGGCAATTGCATGTTATTCTTTGGCAAATACATTTTTTGGATCAGCGGTGGCGTTATTTCATATGTGGAATGATTCTGTAATCGCTACTTCGTATTTGGATCGTGTGAATGATATCTTACATGCAGAAGAAGAAAAAGAGGAAGAAAATCAGTTGACCATCCATGAAGTGAATACCTTAGAGTTTAAAAATGTTTCTATGGCCTATTCAAAGAGTACGCCAGCTATATTAAAGAATATTAATCTGAAAATCAAGCCAGGCGAAAAAATTGCGATTGTTGGGAAATCCGGTTCTGGGAAGAGCAGCTTGATTAAATTGATGCTTGGTTTATACAGGCCCAGCGAAGGGGATATTCTGGTAAATGGATTGAACTTAAATGATATTAAAAAAGTAAATTTTCGTAAAAATATTAGTATCGTACCACAGGATATTTACTTATTCAATAAATCTATTCTGGAAAATATTCGAATGAATAATGAAGATATTTCTCTGGAAGAAGTGATGGAAGCCGCAAAAATATCACAGATCCATGATGAAATTGAGCAAATGCCAATGAAGTACCATACGGTTGTTTCCAATATGGGTATGAACCTTTCTGGTGGACAAAGACAAAGGATTGCATTGGCAAGGGCCATTGTATCAAGAAACAAATTCATGATTTTGGATGAGGCGACTAGCTCTTTGGATAATATTAATGAGAGAAAAGTTTCAGATTATTTTGCACGAAATGGTTGTACACAAGTAATTGTGGCTCACCGTCTTTCAACAATTCAAGATGCGGATAGAATTATAGTGTTAGATGATGGTGAAATTGTTGAAGAAGGGACACATGAATTGTTGTTAAGTCAAAATAGGGCTTATGCAGATCTATATCGAAACAAAAATGAAAAGGGGAAAGCATATGCGTAAGAAAAAAAACATTGATTTGGATAAAGTTGAGGGAATCCGTGAGATGTCCTTCGAGGAAATTGATAAGATAGCAGCTACAGGTTTCTATACATCAAAGCAAGTTTGGGACACAGAGTATGATGTAAAATTAAAAGAGACAAGATCTATTATAAAAATGCTGCATTTAGACTTTTAAAAAGCGTAAATCCTTTGGGAAAGGGAGTGTGAAATGATAACGAACTCAGAAAAAAAGAAAGAGAAGATAATAGAACAGTTGGGAAATGAAGGCGTGTTTGATGAGTTTTGTCATCCATTTTTGCAAAGATTGGAAGAAAAAATAGATGAAGTTGAAAGAAAAATCAGGAAGCCTGTTTCAGAATCTATTAGAAGGGATATTTTGCATTACGCAAAAGGTTGTCTGATTGAATATTCTTCCAGAACCATGATTTTCGAATTGAATCAGAAAAAATTAGAATATGATGTTTTTTGTGATCACATGGACAAAAATCCAGAGGAGATTTATAGAAAATACCCAATTTTAAAAATAAAAATGGACATGAAAATGATAACCATTGAGGATAATGTGTGGGAAATCTATACACGGCTACAGGAATGTAAGAATGAGATCAAAGGGGTATTTCAAATTGATGTGAATTCTCTAGAGGGAATTGAATTTGGCCAAGGGGATACGCACAATCATGGGAAAACAGTTTCTGTATTATCTTTTGCAGAGGGGCAGAAGCTGGTTTATAAACCAAGAAATATGTGTCCTGAAATAGCTTTTACAAAATACTGCCAATGGCTAAATGAACAATTGGACGGCTATGAACTCATTAATCCAAGGGTTGTAACAAAGGGAGATTATGGCTTTCAGGAGTTTGTGAAAGGGCATGAATGTCATTCTAAAGAGGAAGTGAAACATTATTATCGCAGAGTGGGGAGAGCAATGGCGCTATTCTATATTTTTGATACGTCGGATATTCATGGAGAGAATATTATCCCTTGTGGGGAATATCCAATGTTTATTGATTTAGAAACTTTATTAACGGCGCGAAAAAAGAAAGAAAAATCAAGTGATTTGACTTTTCGTATGGGAGATGTTTTTTCCCATTCTGTGTTTGCAACAAGTTTGCTGCCTTCTGTTTTTAAGGATTCTATTTTGGACATAGATATTAGCGGCTTAGGCGCTGTGGGAGGCCAGAAATCTAACAAGTTAAAATGTCTTCAACTGGTTGAAAAAGGAACTACCAAGATTCATTTTGATGAGGTGTATTTTGTAACGGATGAAATGGACAATATTGTCAAAGTTAATGGGGAAATAGTAGAGTACATTGATTATGTGACAGACATTGAAGCTGGATTTACAGAGACTTATGATGTTTTATTAGAGAATCGGGAATATGTGATATCCCATATGTTAAGTTATTTTGAAAATAGTATTTATAGACAGGTTTTGAGGGGAACTTTTGTCTACGAAAGATTTTTGGCAGCTTCCCTGCATCCAAATTACTGTGGTTCCCAAAAGAAGGCTGAAAATCTTCTTCATAAAATTAATGTAAGAAATAATCAACAGGGTAAGGTGGAAGTAGAACAGATGCTAGAACATGACGTTCCTTACTTTTGTGCACAATTTGATGGGAAGGGTTTATACACGAAAACGAAACTGATCGAAGAGGATTTTTTTGCAGAAACTTTGCGTGAGAAAGTCACCAAAAATGTTTTAGAATTAAGTGAGGAAGATCGGGAAAGACAGCTTGCTTTCATACGAAACGCCACTATGTTGGCAAAAAATGATATCATGAAAGAAAACGGCTCATTTTCAGAAAAAATAAAAACAAAAAAGGGCAACGCCACTGTTTTGGAAGGTATTGTAAATACAATTAGAAGCTATGCCATATGGAAGGAAGATAGAACAGCATGCACATTTATTGATGTAAATATAGGTGGAAAACGACCTGTTTTAGGAAGTATTTCCTATTCTTTGTATGATGGAATCGGTATGATTTTATTTTTATTTGCCTATGCGCAGTTTACTCAGGAAAAGGAAGATAAGGATTTTGCAGAAGCAGCTTTGGCTGGAATGGATGAGATTAGTCCAATGGAAAAGGCTAGTTTATCTACGGGTGTTTTTAGCGGATTTTATGGATATATTTATCTCTATTACAACTTGTATCGAATGACTGGTAATCAGAAATATTATGAGCGGTATCAGAAAGGGATGGAACGTATTGCAATATATGACTGTAGTAACGAGAAAGTTTATGATGTGATTGCAGGCGCTTCTGGAGCAGTTGCAGTTTTGGCAAATATTTACGAATATGAGAAGGATGAAAAAATACAGGAACTGATCAATCAGTATTGTTGTTTTTTAAGAAAGGGTATTTCAGATAATCAATTTTGGACGGGATTTTCCCATGGATACGCCGGGTTTCAGTTTGCTTTTATGAAGGCATATGCTGTTACAGGAAACATGGAATATCTTGAGTTTGCAAAATTACTGGAACAAAAAGAAAATTTTTATTATTCAAAAGAGCAAAATAATTGGTTGGATTTGCGAGAGAAAAAACAAAATTGTTGTTTGTTTTGGTGTCACGGTGCACCAGGGATTTTGCTGGGAAGAAGTTATTATATGAAACAAAATAGATTTTACTCAAAGTATCGAAATTCTTTGGATGAAATGATTCAAAGTATGCAAGTAAAAAAGCAAGATGGTTTCAATGATAGTTTATGTCATGGAAGAGTCGGGAATCTTGAGATATTACATGTGATTGCAAGAAATACGAAGGACAATGATTTACAACAGTTAGTGGAAAAATGGTATTTTGAGGAAGAAGAAAAAATCAAACAGGATGGCGTAGAGTATGGAATTTCTCAATTAAAAGGACTTATGTCATTTATGGTTGGCTTGCCAGGCATAGGATATGGTTTATTACGAATGAAAAGAAAAGAGCTTCCATCCGTACTGGGGCTGGAAGTGATGTAAGCAACAATTTGAGAGCGAGGGAATATGAGAAATATGATACATAAAAGAAAGGTACCATATGTGGAGCAGATGCAGCAAACAGAATGCGGGCTTTGCTGTGCTACAATGATATTAAGATATTATAAGGGTCAGGATAGGGTTACCAAAATACGAGAAACATTAGAGGCTGGCCGGGATGGATTAAAGCTGTCGTATATTGCAGATTATTTAAGAAAAAGAGGTATGGAAACAAGGATTTATAAAGCAGATATTTCTGCCCTTGACAAACTGCCGCTTCCTGCCATTATCTTTTGGAATAACGAACATTTTGTTGTACTGGAAAAGATAAAAAATGATATTAACTATATTGTGGATCCGGCTTTTGGCAGAAGGAAAGTTGACAGAGAAACCATGGAGCAAAGTTATTGTAATGTTGTTATGGTGGTTCAGCCTACTGAAAACTATAAACCAATCAAGGAAAAATCCAACAATTGGAATATTGTGCTTGAGCATATGAAAAAGAGAAAAAAAGCAATGCTTGTGATTGTATGGATGTCTATTGTTTCATATGCTTTACAGATGAGTGTTCCTATTATGATTCAAAAGATTATTGATTCAGAGTCGATTCATAATTATGGATTTGTTGTGATTGGGCTGGCAATGCTTTTGGGGATCATCAATTTCTTTCGAGGAAAAAAATTGATTATACTGCAAATAGAAACGGATTTTCATTTATCTAAGTCAGTTTTCTCGAAAATCCTAATGCTTCCTTATAAATATTTTGAAGGAAGAACGCCTGGAGATATTCTCTTCCGAATGAGTAGTATTACAAGTATTAGAGATCTGCTGTCAGAACAACTTGTTCAAACGGTTATGCAGGCAGGGGCGCTGGTTTTCATATTTGTATATATGTTTATGAAATCTGCATCCATTACGTTGGTGGCAACCGTGCTCTTCATAATTACAGGTGTGTTTATTATTTCTATGAAAACATTGATTTCTGAAGTGAACCAGGATGATATGATGAAAAACACAATGCTGCAGACGGTTCAAGTAGAAACTATTTATTCTATGTTTGCAATTAAAACATCGGGGATGGAAGATGAAACCTGGAAAAATTGGAAAAAAGCATATGAAAGATGTTTGAATTCTTATGGGAAAAAAAGTTGTGTGATCAATATTTATACATCGGTATTATCCTTTGTGCAAAACATTGCACCGATTTTTTTACTTGGATTAGGTATTTATGGAGCCATGCAAGGGAAAATGACGCTGGGAGAAAGTATGGCAATTTATTCCCTGGCAGGAAGCTTTTTTACAACAGGAATTTCACTTTACAATTTCTGGAATGATTTTGTAGTAGCAAGCGCCTATATGGAAAGACTTCACGATATTATAGATTCTGAGAATGAGAAAAATCCGCAGAAACCAGTGACCGTCAAGGTATCAGGAGATGTAGATATTGATCATGTTTCCTTCGCTTATACGAGAACATCTGAAAATGTATTAACAGATATTGATCTTCATATCAAAAAAGGAGAAAAAGTAGCAATTGTTGGGGCGTCAGGTTCTGGAAAAAGTACCCTTGCAAAACTCATTTTAGGGTTATATGAGCCAACAAATGGTGATATATTATATGACGGGGTAAGCATCAGCCAGATTAATAAAAGTGAGCTTCGCAAACAAATTGGCGTGGTACCCCAGGATATGACATTATTTAATCAAAGCATTTATGAAAATATCAGAATGAACCAGGAAGAGCTTGGATTAGATGAAGTGAAGAAGGCTGCTGAGGTGGCTCAAATTCAGAGAGAAATTGAGCAAATGCCTATGAAATACTACACCATGATTTCTGATATGGGAATGAATTTATCCGGTGGCCAACGTCAGAGAATTGCTTTGGCAAGAGCGATTATTCATAAGAATGATTTGGTTATATTGGATGAGGCAACCAGCGCCCTTGATTATGAAAATGAGAGGAAAATCAGTGATTATCTGGGTGAGAAAGACTGTACCCGAATTGTCATTGCCCATAGGTTATCTACGATTATAGACGCAGATAAGATTATTGTCCTGGATCATGGCAAGATCCAGGAGGTGGGGAGACATGAGGAATTAATGAAGCATGACGGAGCTTATGCAAAACTCTACCATGCCCGGAAAAAAAGTGCATAGGGATGGAGTGAAGAGACGATGATAAAGAAGATTTGTCATAAGATTGTTGAAAAAATGAACGGGATATATGCCCGAACGGAAGAAGAATGCATCAAGATGGAATATATGCTGGAAGTGATATTGGATCAGATTATGATTCTGTCTGTTGTTTTTGTTCTATGTGTGATCGTTGGTTATTTGAAAGAATCATTCATTTGTTTTATTGGATGCATGGTATTGCGTTTATTTGCAGGGGGATTCCATATGAAGACAAGATTGGCGTGTTTTCTGGCTACAAGCTCGATTGCAATTGGAGGAGGGGTATTCGTCCATCATGTAAATGTGCCTCTTCCGGCATGTATTCTTTTGCTGATGGTTGATCTTGTTTTGGTAGGGTTATTCGCGCCCCAGGGGACAGTAAATAATCCTGTAAATCCGAAATACTTAAAAGTAAGAAAATGGGAGAGTATGGTAATTGTCTGTATCTATATTGCTGTATCTATATTTCTTGCAAATGATTGGGCAAAGGGACTTGCAGCAGGGGCAAGCTTAGGTACGATCACAATTTTCCCAATATTTAACAAAAAGAGTAATTTGTAAAGGGGCTGTCCCATTAAGAAAAATGATACAAGATATAGTTAGTTTAGAACTTTCTTCTATACTATATCTTGTATATGTTGTGTTTAGTGCGACAGCCCTTATGATATCTGGACTTGTTGTATGAACAAGCCATCTTCCGTTAAGGTCTCATGATAAATATTATCATAGCGGTTCAATATTTCAGACACATTGTATAGGCCGATGCCATGGCCGTCCCCCTTTGTGGTTGCTTCCTTTTTATGCATCTGTGCGACGGAAAGCCCTTTGTCAAGATATGTATTTGATATTATAAATACGATATCTTCATTCATTTTACCCAGATGAAAATTAATGACTGGATGTTCGGTTTCCAGACATGCATCTATGGCGTTATCCAGGAATATGCCAAGCATTCTGGTCAAATCAACGGGATCCATGTGAACAGAATCAATTTCATCTGGGATATCGATATTCACTTCGATATCCTGGTTGACAGCTAAGAGCAATTTGGTATATAAAATACTTTTCAGCTCCAAGATTTTCACATGTAATAAGTTGTTCAATGCTCCATTTTTCTGTGTCAGGTTTTTTTGCATTGGTAAAATATGTTCATAGAAAAAGGTTCCCAGCTCCTCATATTTTTTCTCATCAATATATGCAGCTAGGGAAGCCATAATATTGACATAATCATGCTTGAAGGAACGCAGGTTATTGTATACCATTTCCAGATTCTTGGTATACTCATTTAAGTTTTCCAGATACTCCACTTTTTTCTGGGCTTCGTAATTCTTTTTGGCTGTGTGCAGTACAATAAGGATCATACTTATGGTAAACAGAAAATAAAGGATAAGGGAAGCAACCATTAAAAAGAACTCTCTGCGTGTAATTTCCAGTGTATCAAAAAAAGAAGCCATCGTGAAACTCATAAAGGCACAAAGCAAAAGGGTTGAAGAGACTAAAGCAAGCAATTTTTTGTTCATTTTTTCAAACGTACAAATAAGATATCTGTCAATTAATCGTCTGATCAGATAAAGAATGGGGCAACTTGCTGTTATTGAACAGATGACAGCCACGGTAAGAGAAAATTTATCAGCATTTAATTCTTTTATGGAGACCCCCCGTAGTATATGGGCTGCAAAGGTTACTAAATTAGCTATAATGCAGTTTAAGATATAGCCAAGGGGAACATAAAAAATTGAATATAATTTGTCAGTGAATTTCACTAACAAAAGAGAATTTGCCGCCAGTGTAACCAATAATAAAGGAGCAAAGTTTAAATACATTTGTATAAAAAAAAGTGCTGAAAAGGATAAAAAGAAAATCGGGTATTTCTTTATGGAAAGAAGTGGATGGGTCAATATAAAAATATCACAAGTCAACATAATAGCGTTAAGTATTGAAGTAATCAAATATAGTGTAATCATAAAAAAACTCCTTAAAGTCGTATGTTTTTATTATAATTTATTATGGATAAAATGGCAAGAAGAATATCATTTAAGACTCAAAAATGTACATTTACGACAGAAAATGTAAAATCGTGATTTTTGTTATATAATAAAGTTGTTATATTTCAGAGCATACATATTTGCCAAATGATTTGCTATTTTTTAAAATAATTTGAATTTGTTGGCAAATCATTTTGCTCTTTAGTAAAAAGAAAAATAGAAGAGGTGTGTATATGAAAAAGAGGATGGTAAAAAAGCTTGGAGATAAGTTAATTAGATATGCGGAACGTTGTGGAGCCACATCATGTTCAACACTTGGGATTATGCATGAAGTAGAAAAGCCAGAATGCTTAAAACGTCTTGCTCAAGAAAGAATGCATGAGGAGACACAGAAGAAAAATGACCATTCCTAGGTGATTGGAGGATTGCAATGCTATTATATGACAAAGTTTCAGAAGCAGATGTCTGGAACTATTGGAAATCACTATTTCCAGAGGTAAAAAAAGAAGAGGAACTTAGGGACATGTTAAATGTATGCGGGTCATTTAACGAGAAGGAAATCGCTAAGTTTTGGAATGAACATAAGGGAAATCATCGGGAGTTTATGGTTTGGTTGTCCCAACAGGAAGAATTCATTTGTTCTTCAGAAAAATGGGATAGATTTATTGAAGGTAATCATATGGATAATATGTTCTACCCCCTTCTCTTATATAAAAAAGACCAAATCAAACGATTGCTAGAGGCCGTAAAGAGCAGCCGGATATATGGAAATGAGGAAAGCATTTTAAAATCTCTCATGGAGGAAATATGTTTAAGGCTAAGGGAAATCTCAATTAGAACTTTTATCACTGAAATCCATGTGGAAAAGACGGAAAAACGACTAAAAGGGGATGATAAAAGAAAACGTTATATCGATTATACGGATCGAAGATGGAGGTCAAAATCTTATATAAAAAAATTTTATTCAGAATATCAGGAATTGTTGGATATGCAAATGGAAGTTCTCAAACATACTGTTTTTGCAATTGTGGAAATGATAGAACGTATTCAGATGAATTGTCCAGAACTCATGAAAAAGTTTTTTGGGGAAGAGCGGAATGTTCTTATTGAAAATATTCAGCTTGGGCTGGGAGATTCCCATCGAGGGGGAAGGACGGTTGCTTCTATTACATTCACGAATGGTAAGAAGTTAATCTATAAACCAAGAAACATGGGTGTGGAAATTGGATTTTTACGTTATTCCAAAGCGATGAATGCAGGAATGTCTCTGAGAGAGAAGGCGTTGTATGAAGCGAAATTGCTGGATTTTGGAGAATATGGATTTATTGAGTATATATCCCAGAAGGAATGTGAAGAGGAACAACAGCTCACCCGGTACTATTACCGTTCTGGTGTGTTAATGGCAATGTTATATTCTCTGAATGGGAAAGATATCCATCATGAGAATTTGATTGCCCATGGGGAATATCCGGTTATGATAGATCTAGAAGCATTATTTCACTCCAAATTACAGCATAAGAATATTGAAAATGAAAAAACAGCATATGAGGCAGCATTGGACAGTATTAATGATTCTGTTTATTCCATTGGGCTGCTGCCAATGCATTTGACCAACCCATATGATAAGGGAAGCAGTTCTGTGGATATTAGTGGATTTGGTGGAGAAAAGCAGCAGGTTTCGCCATTTAAGATTTTAATGATACAAAACAAAGAGACAGATGAGATATGTTTGGAAAAATCTGATTATATGATTCAGCCACAGAAGAATATTGCGAAGTATCAGGGTGTGGCTGCCAATGCGTCAGATTACCGCGATTTTATTATGCAGGGATTTGAGGATGCTTATCTTTTCATTATGAAGAATAAAAAAGATCTGGCGGCGTCCATAAAAGAATGGTTCGGTGGTGTAAATACAAGGGTTATTTACAGACCCACCTATTTGTATACAAAATTAATGTTTACCAGCAGCCATCCAGATTTTATGAGAGTGAAAGCCCATAGATATGTTTTGCTGCATCGAATGGCATACAAAGTAAAAAAGCAGGAAAATCAGATTGTTGTATCTGAAATCAAAGATATGATGATTGGAGATGTCCCTTTTTTTGAGGTGAATATCCATACTGGCGTTATGAGGAATTCTGCCCAAGAAGCGCTTCCTCTTTTTTTTCAGAAAACACCATATGAGTTGGTAGAGGAAAAAATAAATCATTTTAGTATGGATGATTTACAAAAGCAAAAGGATATCATTGATCATGCTTTTTTATCCAAGAATGTGGAAGACTATAGGCATATTTGGTTGACAAATTCCAAGTGGAGCAAAAGCCCTGAAGTCAGTATTCCATATTTACAGATGGCGGAGGCAATTGGGAAAAAATTGTTAAGGGAAGCGAAGGAAGCACGGGTTCATGGAGAATGGCAGTTATCCTGGATAAATTTTATGCCTGTAGGGGACGACCACATTAATTATGAGTTATTGCCAGTAGAAGGTGATTTATATAGCGGGACGTCTGGCATTGGATTGTTTTTCCTATATTTATGGAAAGCTTCTGGAAAAAAGACATACTTAGATGCGGCGTATGCATGTATGCATGGCGTGATTCACAGAATGCAAAAAATCGATGAGTATTCTTCTTATTTAATTGGCCCGTTCAATGGGTTAAGCGGCTATATCTATGTGTTTAGCAAGTTTTATCTGGAAGCAAAAGATGAGAACATGCTGGGGCTTGTGGAGGAAGGATTATTACGAATGAAAAAAATCTATCACCAGGATAGAAACTATGACATTATCAGCGGTTCGGCGGGAGCCATTAAGGTATGTATTAGTTTGCAGAAGCGTTTTCAAGGGAGAGTCAAAGACTTGGCAGAGGAAATGATACAGTTGCTGACAAGTCATTTGATTGCCCAAAAGAAAGTGTGGAAGGATGGCAGTATTGCATGGTATAGTGGTTTGAATGATCATGTTTATTCAGGATATGCCCATGGTAGTTGTGGGATAGAAGAAGCATTGGCAAGTGTGTATGAAAGGTATCCTTCAGATGAGCTAAAAGAGGTATTGGATCGTTCCCATGCTTTTGTGAAAAAAATGTATGTCAAGGAAAAACATAACTGGAAAACGGTTTTGGGAAGGAATGATTATTCCTACGGATGGTGCCATGGCGCACCAGGAATTTTGTATAGTCAGATAAAACAGTGGAAGAGCAGAGGTGGCGTTGAGAAAGAAAAAGAAGAGTTGTTACAAAATTTAAAAAATATGAAACGCCATGCACTTGGAAACAATATTTGTTATTGCCATGGAGACATTGGAAATATTGAGCTAATTGGGCGCATTGGAGGGATATTGGAGGATGAAGGATTAAAAAGGGAATGTGAGTGTACTTACCAGAAGCTTGCTTTGAAATTTCCAGATTACATAAAGGAAAGGCCATTGCTGCCATATGGCCTCATGTTAGGCATGAGCGGGATTGGCTATTCCTTGCTTGTTGCATTATCACAGGATGTTCCATCTATTTTGGAGTTTGACTAATAGGAGTGAGAGGTGAAAATATGAATTGTGTATTAAGAGTTAATAATGTTAGCAGGAAAGTAAAAGATTTTCAAATTTTAAAGCAAGTATCCTTTGAACTTGGAAGAGGAGAGATTGTTGGATTAATCGGACCAAATGGAGCTGGAAAAACCAGTATCATGAAAGTCTTAGTAGGGCTGACCAGAAAATATACTGGAGAAGTAGACTTAAGGGGCGTTAGAGATATTGGCAGTATGATTGAAACTCCCAATTTTTATCCATATAACACAGGATATCAAAATTTGATGTACTTTGCCAAATTAAATGGCGTAGGAGAAAAGAGGGTAGTAGAATTATTAGAACTGTTAGGTCTTATAGATTCTGCAAATAAAAATGTCAAAGCATATTCTCTTGGGATGAGGCAAAGGTTAGGGATTGCCCAGGCTTTGCTCAAAGACCCAGATGTTTTGGTGTTGGATGAACCAACCAATGGACTGGATCCTGAAGGCATCTATGAGGTGCGTGAATACATCAGGAAAATTGCCAATGAAAAAAACATTACTGTATTGATTTCAAGTCACTTATTGGGTGAATTGGAAAAGTTGTGCGATAGAGCGATTCTGATTAAAAAAGGTGAAATCATTCAATTCATGGATTTGCACAATGATAGAAAGAAGAAACAAATTACTTTTGTAATCGAAAGTCTGGATACAGAAGCCACACAAGAAATTCTTAAAGAGAATGGATATCATGTGGCTTCACAGAATGAGCAGGAGGTGCGAATTAAGATTGGCGCAAATGAAAAGAATGATGTTGCAAAATTACTGGCGTCACACAATGTGGTAATGACAGGACTTTATGAGGCATGCGAGACTTTGGAAGATACTTTCTTAGAACTTATCAAAGACTAAAGGGAGTTTTTAATAGCTGCTTGGAACGGGAGGAGACATTTGGCTTCTCTCGTTTTGGTGGTTGCTCGAAAGGCATGTGGATGATCGCTATTTTGGAAGCTTTTTATTGACAACGTTCAGGCATTTGGCAATAATAATAAAAAAATCCTTGATACAATTGGAAGGGGGAAATGCGGTATGTTAAAAATATATGTATGTGAAGATATAGAGGCGCAAAGAGATAAAATACAGCAGGTGATTGAAAATATTGTTCTTATGGAAGATTTGGACATGGAACTTAGCTGTGTGTCTGAAGATCCACATAGAATCCTGGAAAAAGTGAAAGAAACAGAAGATGTTGGAATATATTTTCTGGATATTGATTTGAAGGCAGATATGACAGGACTGACCTTGGCACAGGAAATTAGAAAATATGATCCCAGAGGATTTATTATATTTGTTACCACTCATTCAGAAATGAGTTACATGACCTTTATTTACAAATTAGAGGCATTGGATTTCATTTTGAAGGATAACCCCGAAGAATTGGGAAAAAGAGTATATGAGTGTATTCTGAAAGCGAATCAAAGATTTGCGTCTGTGAATAATAAAGTGCAGGCAAATTTTTCTGTGAAAGTAAATGAAAAGGTATTTACTGTGGATTATGATGAGATTCTTTTTTTCGAAACATCTCCTAATGTCCATAAGATCATTTTACATTGCAAACATCGACAAATGGAATTTTTAGGAAAAATCAAAGAGATTGAAAAAGAGGTTGATGGGAGGTTTTATCGTTGTCACCGATCCTTTTTGGTGAATAAGGATAATATCAAAGAAATTGATTTCCAGAATCGGGTGATTTACATGGTCAATGGAGATGAATGCCTGCTTTCCTCCCGCATGATGAAGGGGTTAAAATAATTGAAAAAAGAAATAAGAATTTTTGTGTATTCTGGAAGCTGCAATCTGCATTCAACCACGCAGATAATTGCGATGGAACTTGTGAAAACAATTGCAGAACGAACACAAGCAAGAGTTGTCGTAGATGAGTATGCAGGGTATAATACGCATATGGAAGAATGTGTTGGGTGTACGCAATGTTTTATACGTGGAAGCTGTGGGATGGATGGTAAGGATGATATGAATGAGATTCGGAAAAAGATGCTGGCAGCGGATTGTATTATTATGGGCAGCCCGGTTTATTTTCATGCAGTATCTGGAAATATGAAAAAGCTCGTGGACCGTCTTTCTTATTGGACCCATACCATGGAATTAACGGGGAAGCTTGGAATTGTGATAGCGACTTCAGGGGGAAATGGTTTGAATTATGTATCAGAGTATCTCAAGAAATTTATGGATTACTTAGGGATCATCAATGTTGGAATTATTGAGGCGGCAGCTTATTATGACAGTTATATGAAAGAGAATCAAGTTTTAGAGAGTATCCGTCCAAAGCTATTGCAATGTGCACAAGGAGTAAATCGGTATGCCCTGGAGGGGGATATTCCGCATCCTAGTGAACTGCAAAGGAAAGTTTTTCGTATGTATAATCAGAAATACATGGAGCTGGAAGCGTATCAAGATGATATTGCAGAAGTGAGAAAATGGTTTGCACATGGGTATCTGTCTTACCAAGAATATGATGATGTGATTGAAAAGCTATATCAAAATTAAAATTTACGTTTAAGATTCTTAAATGCATATCAAAAGGATAGGAAAAACGAAAATGACGGAAAATCGATGTTTGACTATAAAATCGTATGAATCAGTGAAACTTAGGTATAATCGTATTTGTAAGGAACACAAAACAAGTAAAACATAAATGAACAAATTTGAAGCAATGTGGTCGCGATCCCATTAGCGTTAGATAATTTGTTAGTATCAATGGCATAATGTACAATTTTCGGATTTGTTCATTTATAAATCGAAAGAAGAAAAGGAGAAAAAAGAGATGAGAGATTTATCAGAAATTAAGGATCCAGTTTTAAGAGAAAAGGTAAGCACATTAATGAAAAACCCAAGTGGGAGTGTAGCAGTAGAATTGACAGAGCAGGACATGGAAACTTTAGCCGGTGCAGGCTGGTATGAAGATCTTAGCGCCAGCCTTGGAAATAAAGGAAAATTTTGCACATTGACAAAAGAATGTCAGCCATGCTGTAACTAATAAATAACAAAAGAAAAGGGGTAAAAAAATGGAAGAATTAAAAAAGGGAAAAATGAATGCGCCAGAAGGAACCGTAGACGAAAAAGAATTACAGGAATTAGCTGATGTTGAAACACCAGAGGGCGGAACATTAGTGGAAGCAACCATTGCAGTATCGGTTGCGGTATCAACAGGATTTTGTCCGACGTTTAAATGTACATCAAAATGTTGATTTAAGACCCATCGCAGTCACACCGCCTGTAAAAAAATGGACGGTGTGGCTGAACATTGGAAAGGAGAAAAAAGAAATGAATGATTTGTTAAAAGGAACTGCTATAACAGGGGTAGTACTGATAGTTTTAATTGCAATCAATGTGTTTTGTAATATGAATGGACTCAACTTAGAATCGGTATCCACTGGAACAATTTCAGCAGTTTGCGCTATGTTGCTTTTTCGGGGATTGACAAAGAAAGATAAAATCAGTGAGTGAGGAAAAATTTTTAGGGTGAAGCATGACTGCAAAGTTATCCTGATACTTGTAAGTAATTCAGAAGTCTGATATACTTAAACAAAGTTAGCAGCCAGTGTCCTCAGGCTTTGTTAAGCTGAGGAAGCGATTTGTTTTTAGGAGGGGTAGTTATGCAGACGAGAACAATGCCTATGGTACTGAGATCAAGGTTATATCTTTCAAAGGAAAATCTGCCTGACAGCATTACAGGGTTAACAGAAGTAACGGAAATATACGCAATGGCGCAAGAAGCTGCATTTATTGATGCGGAACATTATGCGGTAGGAAGGTGGGACGGAAGCTTAAGTATTTTTAAAGTGAAGGAATCTGCATATTATGGACCGGTTATAGTGAAAGCTGTTAATGGACCAGCGCAGGAAGGAATACAAATGCTCACTTCACTATACATTTCAAGTCAGAAGGGATTTGTCTCATCAAACAGCGAGGACAGTATTGCGGTTTGGCAACTAGAAGATTTACAAGATTGGGCTAATCTGGGAACCCCTAAAGTTGTCAAATACAGCGGAGAATATGGGGTGGCAAACAGGGGTATTCTGATAACTGCCAATGGGAAAACGTATGTAGTTATTGGCCATTCAAATGGATACATTAGTGTTTGGCTATTAAGCGGAAATAATGCAGATTTAACCTTTGTAAACGGTATAGACATCCGTTCAGAGCATCCGGTAAATCCCTGGGATTTGCATAATATCCGCGGACTTGCAGATTTAGGCGGCGGATGTGTGGCTGCTGGTTCTGAAGATGGGAATTTGACAGTTGTACGTATTCCAGACGGCAAAATTTTGTCTGCGGCTGTTTATAATCCAGATGCGCAGCGGGGGATTAATAATATAGCATATCAAAATGGTATTTTGTTAGTTGCAAATTGCGCTGTGGGAAATAGTGATAACAATTTGTGGAGTTATAAACTAAATTCAGAGACATTTCAGTTTGAATTAGCGGACAAAGTCTGGTTAAAAATTGATGAAATGCATCAGCAGGTCTTTAATTTTGATGTTATCTTTGATCCAGAAGCAAAAGGGATATTCTACTCATCTACGGAAGAGGGAGCATTGTGGAAAGGCAAAGTGAATGAGATGGGGAAACTGTCTGAATTAGAATATATGATTGTTACAGATGAATTAGGAAGTGCATTGTGCATGAAATCTGGGATTCTTGCCGTAGCCTCTTATAATATAAAAGAATTTTTAACTGAAGGAGGCGCCTTATGAAATTTGCTATGTCATACAGTTGTGGAAAGGACAGTACCTTGGCCCTTCACAAGATGCTGGAACAGGGGCATGAACCTGTGTGCTTGGTTGTTATGGTAAGGGAGGATGCTGACCGTTCTTATTTTCATGGCGCGGACAGTATCATGATGGAACGTTATGCTAAAGCCCTGAATATTCCTATGATAACCTGTCCGGCACAAGGTGCAACCTACCAATCTGCTTTTGAAAAAGGGCTTTTGAAAGCAAAAACTATGGGTGCCGAAGGAGTCTGTTTTGGCGACATTGATATAGAAGAAAATCGACAGTGGGAGGAAGAACGCTGCAAGGCTGTTGGATTGTACCCTTGCTTCCCGTTGTGGCAGCAGGGGCGTGAGGAGATCGTTTATGAATTTATTCGGCTTGGCTATAAATGTCTTATTAAGAGTGTCAACCGGAGGGTTCTGCCAATGGAGCTTCTAGGAAAATTTCTTGACGAAGAGGCTATCTTAGTCATGAAGGCAGCAGGCATTGATATCTGTGGTGAGAATGGAGAATATCACACCCTTACCATAGATGGGCCGGTTTTTCAGAAGCCTTTGGTTTTTCAAATTGGTGATAAAATCGAAATGGGGGATTATGCAGTTGTAGATATAAGATATTACTCCGGCGGTTAAATATCACAGTATCTTACTTGCTCAAACGGGGTTCTTAAGGTTTATACAATTTGAGTTACTTTCCCATTATTCAGTGTAATCACCTGATCAAAAACAGGGTATTTTTCCATATCAAATCCGTGCGCAGCAATGACAATTATTTTATCCTTTTTCATTTCTAATATTCGTTTCAATATGAAATCAAAGTGTTCATCATCTAAGGCATTGAAAGGCTCATCTAAGAGCAAAACATCGGGGTTTTCCATCACAGCCTGGCAAAATCCTAACCGCTGCTTCATTCCCAGCGAATAATTTTTTATTTTGGTGTCAATCTCACCTAATAAATTGACTTCTTCTAAGTTTTTTTCTATCTCTTTTATACCAATTTTTTTCTGGATAGAAGCGAGAAATTTCAGGTTTTGTCTTGCGGTCTCATGGAGTACGAAATTAGGAGTTTCAATCATAACTCCATAAGTGTACTCTGGTTTTTCAATCGTTCCACTGGTGGGTGTGAGTAAATCACACAACAATCTTAAAAGCATTGTTTTTCCAGAGCCATTGTGACCACGGAGTAAATAAAGTTTTCCTTTCTCAAATGTCAGTGAAACATTATCAATGACAACCTTTCCTTTTAATTTTTTCGTTACGTTATTCAATCTTATCATCAGTCTTTTACTCCTAACGTTTTATCAAGATTTTTATGTAAATATATCATATTGCTAAATAGCAGAATCACGATGATTTTTCCAATGATATTTCTTCCAAAATATGTCTGCCACTTCAGGGAAGCAGTCACCAGCATGGAAAAAGCATGGTGATCATAGGATAACATTTGACCAATCATATTTATTCCAACAATGAGAAACAGGGGAATCTTATCCCTGATGCCATGCAATCGAAATAAAATAAACCATTGGGCATACATCAACAGTGTAAAAAAGGTGGAAACCATATCGTAGAAATAAAACATGGCGAATGATTTCCAATATAGAAAAAACAGGCAATAGATGATTTGCTTCATCGCTAATATTATAAAAATATTTTTCAATGCGGTTTTCAGTAATACAAACTTAAATTTTAAATTTGTACAGCGTGTGATGATGTAATCCCTCATTTCAAATGCCTGTGAAACAGCTTGAAGGACTGTTGCAATAAGCAAAATCATAAATCCTGAATTCAATACATAGTGATACAGGATAAATTGTGGTGTTTTATCGTAGGGCTCAATGATGATTCCCTCCATTAAAAATTCGATATTTAAAAGAGGATTGTCGGTGGAATTGAAAACAATAACATGAAACAGCAGCATCAATGAAAACAATAATTTTTTATTTTTCATCATTCAACCATTCCTTCCTCTTTACGATAAGCCTGGTAAGAAACAGCATACAGACCGCCAGTCCGGGATATGCCTTTATCAGAAAATGTTCCATCTGAAACGCAAAGGCATGGTTCATGGATTCAAGTGCATGACAAAACATAAGTACAAACAAATTTGTTCCAAGCACTAGCAACAAACATTGGGGAGGAAAATGGTTTCTTTAAAAGAAATAAATAGGTATGAAAGAAAAAAGATACATCCCAAAAATATTTCTGTAGTTTGAACAAATTTCCATACAAAAATCCTATGAAATCTTTTCCCTGCATTTGAACCGACACGCGATATGCTATGCAGATAAAAGCGGCATAAATTCCTCCCCAAATCATGATTCGGTAATGATTTTTTAAGACAACATTCATAACAGGTAGTCCTTTCCAAGCCGTCCCACATTTATCTTATAAAGTACAGAAAACACAATGATTAACATAAGTGGATAAAGAACCACGTAAATTACCGATTCCATAACTGATCCATTTACCGGAACAATATTAGGGGAAAAAAGTGAGCTCAGATTGATCAGGGCATGTTCAAAAATAAACTGTCGCATAATATAGCTTAGTGTTTCGTTTATGTTTCCAAACAAAAAAGCGAATATATATCCGCCTATCAAAATCAGGACAGGTAGAAATTGAATGATATATTTATTTTTCAGAAAAATCGAACTGAGTGATGAAATAAGAATCAGTGGAATCATACAAATAATTGAATATAACACCAACCCCAACAGTGTAAGAAGATATCTGCAAATGCTGATATCCTGTACAGGGCCATATTCCTGTCCAAGTTCCCGCAAGGATGAGACATATGGCACTTGAAACCCTCCGCCACCCCAAAGGAGGCATCCAATAAATATGATGATAAAAAGACAACAGAAAAATGTAAATAAATAGATGAATTGGGCAAGTAATGTGTTCCTTATATAATCTTTGTAGTTTGTCCGTACCATAATGTTATTACCATAACCTGACTGTAGGGTGGAAAATGTTTGTCCACCAATATGTATTCCCATGCCTATCATTAAAATCATCCAAAACAGCAAAAAAAATGCTGAGTTTAAGAAAAATAAGCGTTCAAAAGAATATAATCCGGTAAAGCTCTCAACCATCATAGTTAAATATTCCATATCCGTATTTGAGACAGCCTGGTCTAAAGCCTGTGCAAATTCTTGCTTTTCAGTATAATCCTGCCAAATAGCTGGAAGAATCCCCAGGAGAGGAAGAAGCAGTAAGAGAATATTAAACTTTGAACGCCAATAACATTTTAATTGTTCTAAAACCAATGTTCTTGCTTTCCTTTCTTAATTTTCTTACAAGAGATTATACCTATAACCTAAGATATAGGCATAGTTTCTTGAACTTTGTAGCTTATGAAAAATCAGTATCAATTTTCGCATCTAATGAATCAGTACCTGTCTGAAGTGGATTTCCCTTGAGCTGTAAAGTTCTTGGTCTATTGTCTCTACGTTTTGTTTGAGCTAGACGTCCACCTCCTGTATGAATTTCAACAATCGTATTGCTTTTGACATTATAAGTTTTTGCCTCAGTAATAAATGCATACACAGTTTGACTTCCAAGAATTCCTATTAGGATGGCAATGGTAAACATTTTTTTCATTTTTCTCATTTTTAAATTTCCTTTCTGACTTCTTATTTTTACCTATTGTTGTTGCAATAACGTTTTTCATAATTCTACTATCATAATGGAATTATATAATTTTGTTGCAGTTTTATGTGTAAATTTACACAATCATAAGCATTCCAATGGTATTTTAACTGTTCCAGAAGGTTCGCTGTATCCAACTCTTTACCGTCTTTTGGAAAAAGGTTATATCACTGATTATAAAAAACAAATTGGTAAGCGCCTCACCCGTGTTTATTATCACCTTGAACCCCAAGGAGAAAAATATTTATCTGAACTTCTGGATAATTATGTTAGGGTTAATGAGGGAATCCGACTTTTGCTTTCTTACAACGGCGAAGAAGGAGAGGAATAGGTGTGAATGACATAACTAAATTTGAAAAGATGGTACGAGACATGTTTCCTATTTACGGGCCATATGAGAAACGTTTTTATACGGACTTAAAACAAAATATTGCAGAATTTTGTAAATACAAAGAACATATAGCATTTTTAGATTTGCAGGAAAAATTTGGTTCTCCTACGGATATCATTCAAGATTATTTGGATAATGTAGATCCAGATTATTTGATCAGGCAGCTATCTCGTACAAAATATATTCGTTTTTCATGTTCATTTATTGTCTTAGGAATTATTGTTGTTTTAACCGTCTGAAATATAACTAACTATATTTCCTATAAGACTTTTCAGGAAAATCTTCCTGCAATGGAAAAAACTACAATTGAATATATTAATTAAAAATAAATGATCAGGAGAGTTCTACTGTGAGAAAATTGCTATATTTATGCTTAAGTCTTTCTATTTTTTTTATATTCACAACAACTGTATGTGCTTCTGATTGTGTTGCATATAATTCCATGGAATATCTTGAAGATGGAAGTTATTTTACTACTACTGTTACCAATAATTCTGAAAAAGCTACATTGTTTTCAAATGTACGCTCTGGCAACAAAACAATTACTTACTATTCAAGGTCTGGCAATAAACTATGGTCTGTTACGGTAACTGGAACTTTTACATATGGAACTGGGTCGCGTGCTACATGCATCAAATCAACAGTTTCAACAAATGTTTATTCCTCTTCTTGGAGAATTACTAATTCATCAGCCTCTAAAAACGGAAATAATGCAAGTGCTACCTCAACTGGAACACTATACCGTAATTCCACTCCGATTGATTCTATAACAAAAACTGTAACCTTGACTTGCAGTGTTAATGGTAATTTGTCATAGAAATTTCTTTTTTATTGTTAGTTGTCAAATTTTTTCAAGCAAGAATAAATCTTTTCTATCTCAGTAAATTTCAACAATATATCATAAATTTCATATCATGTACCTTATATTTTGCAGGATAGCATAGAGTGTATCCTGCCATTTTATTTCATATAAAAATATGATAGAATACCAATATATTTTAGATTACGAAGGGACAGGGTGATTTCCTATGGAGAAAGGAAATTTTAAGACAAGGTATCATGTGGTAGATATATCTTCCGTGGAAGGATTTATGAATGTAAAGGGCGGCTATTGCAATGGCTGCAAGGATGTGTATTTCTTAAGGATTGTGGGAATCAATCAAGAGATATTAAAGGGAATAGAGGTTATGGACCGGAGCCTGACAATGCAGATGAAAAATGGGAGGGGATTTTATTACAGATGCAACAGTCTGCCTCGGCTGGCGGCTATGGAGGATGTAGATTTTTATTCAGGTTGTTATGAAAATTGGATGAGCAATGGGAAAAAGTATGCTTTTACCAAAGCAACTGGGGAGAATCAGCAATTGGGACAGGTTCTTGGCTCAGGCTGCCAGGAAATTTTGGGAATATTAGGGAAGACGAAGCCTGGAATGAACCCGTCCATAGAGAAGAATTTTATGGTAAAGGTTTTGTTCTGGCTGGATCAAACGGTATCGGCTGCTTTACAGGTATGGCAACCAGACCATTCCAGGAAGGTTGTGTGTGTGGATATTTGTAGGCAGCAGGAATACTTGTTTTGCTATCTGCTGACATTGCTTGGCTTTGATGTGCTTCTTCTACAGACAAAGCAGGATATTTTACCAGAGTTGGACCGACTAGGATTATCCAAGAAGTCAGTAACGGCAAGTCCAGGAGAATATAAGGTTCCTGAATATATGCCTGGAATGTATCTTGGCAACAAAAATCTGGAGGCCGGCGGAAGGGATACGCCATCACGTATTTTGGTAAATACAAGGGTGCCAGAGCGTGATAGAAGGACGGAAGAAATGCTGCATTCTCAAAATAGCAAAGTATTGTCAGGAAAAGGGAACTTTCAGGGTGATAAAGAAGTAGTTGAAAGAAGAAATAGGCAAAATCCCAGAAGAGAGCTGACCTATGAAGAACTGGCTATGCTGGCGTCTTCAGTGGTGCAGATTATGGTTCATGATGACAGAGGTGAGATCATTGGAGGGGGTTCTGGGATTATGATTGGAAGGGCAGGTTATATTTTGACCAACAGTCATGTGGCCTGTCGGGGAAGGAGCTATTCGGTGCGGATGGAAGAGGATGAAAGGGTATATCGGACGGATGAGATGATTAAATACAATTCCGTGTTGGATCTTGCTGTGATACGGATTGACAGAGATTTGCAGCCTCTTCCAATTTATAACGGAGAAAAAAAGCTTGTTCGGGGACAGCGGGTGGTAGCGATTGGAAGTCCTTTGGGGTTGTTTAATTCTGTGTCTGACGGGATTATCTCAGGATTTCGCGTGATAGAGGATGTTGGTATGATCCAATTCACTGCGCCGATTTCTAGCGGAAGCTCCGGCGGAGCAGTGCTGAATATGTACGGGGAGGTCATCGGCATCAGCACCGCGGGCTTTGACAATGGGCAGAATATCAATTTGGCGGTAGGATATGAATACATAGGAAATTTTGTCCGAGGATTTGTAAATTAAGCTGTCTTAACGCACTGTAAAAAAGTGTGCAAGGGTGGTTTCATTATTTTCTGTCACACAGGCAAGAGAGTGTTGTCTAATTAAATAGGAGGTAAAAATCTATGAAGAAAAAAACCAATGAAGAATTACAGGCTTTGGTCAGCAAAGCCACAGCAGGGGACAAAAAGGCCCTTGAAACTCTTGTTACAGGTGTGCAGGACATAGTATTTAATTTATCTCTGCGGATGCTGGGCACATTTGCAGATGCGGAAGACGCCACACAGGATATCCTGTTGAAAATGATTACCCATCTGTCATCCTTTCGCGGGGACAGCTCATTTACAACCTGGGTATTTAGCATTGCGGTGAATCATCTAAAAAATTACAAAAAGCATATGTTTGCCCATTATCCACTGAGCTTTGAGTATTATGGAGATGATATTGAAAATGGAAAAATACAGGATGTGCCAGATTTAACGCAGAATGTGGAAAAGGATATTCTGGCAGAGGAACTAAAAATGTCCTGTACGAATGTGATGCTGCAATGCCTTGATACGGAAAGCAGATGTATTTTCATATTGGGTACGATGTTTCGGGTTGACAGCCGCATTGCAGGGGATCTTTTGGGACTTACGCCAGAAGCCTATCGTCAGAGACTTTCCCGGATACGCAAAAAAATGGCGGATTTTCTTAGACAGTATTGCGGAGAATATGGCAGTGGAAAATGCAAATGCAAGGACAGGGTCAATTATGCAATCCAAAGCCATCGACTGAATCCATTGCAGCTGGATTACATGACAGCCACGGAAATCTCCCCTCAGATGATTATGGATGTGAAAAATGCCATGGAAGATATTGACGATTTATCTCAGGATTTTTCGTTTTGTAAGCCTTACCAATCTCCCGAACGCACGAAGCATCTGATACAAGAATTTTTAGATTCCACACAGCTTTCCATTATTCAAAGATTGTAAAGGAGATGACAGATTATGAATACACAGATTATAATGAATTATTTATCAGCATTGAGCAGGAACAATAACCGTGAATGGTATCATGGGAATAAAGAGGATTATAAAAAGGCAAATGCCGAATTTGAAGAATTATTACAAACATTGATATTGGAAATTGGAAAATTTGACAGCAGCATTTTGCATAACAATCCGGGGGACCTTACCTTTAAGCTGGTAAGGGATACTCGTTTTAGCCACGACAAATCCCCATATCTTCCAGCATTTCGTGCCCACATTTCTTCTAAGGGTAAGCTGCCGGTTCCTGTTGGGTATTATATTATGATAAAGCCGGATCATCAGTCCTTTTTTGGGGGAGGCTTGTTTGCAGATATGTTTAAAGACGCCACAAGGATGGTTCGGGATTATATTGTGGAAAATGGCGAGGAATGGGAAAGAATCATACATGACCCAGAATTTGAAAAATATTTCACTGTACAGGGGACAGCGTTAAAGAAGGTTCCAGTGGGATATGATAAAGAGCATCCCCAGGCGGAATATCTTAAATTTAAAAGCTGGTATCTGGAATATCCCATCGAGGATGAAGTATTGAACAATGCAGAATCATATGCTGCAAAGGCAATAGAGGTTTTTCGAATCATGAAGCCTTTTAATGATTATCTAAACAAGGCGCTTGCGGATTTTCAGATGCCAGCAAGATAGCAGAATTTTTCTATTACTTCCATAAAGAAACAGGCTGTCTCTAATTCAAAGAACAGCCTGTTTTGACCTCCATATTCAAATATGAAACGTTTGTTGTAATGCTAAAATATGTCTGTATATTCATTTCCTTTTATTCTGCGGATGGAATCACCAATGAAAATGAGCAAAAGGATTCCAAGGGCTGTACCAAATAGTTTTTCCTCTAAAGCAATATCGCCAATGAGCAGATAGGCAATGGAAATTATGTAGTATATGCCTTCTATTCCAAAACATACAAGTAAGGCAGCTCTTCGATAAGGCTTTGGAATTTCAAATAGGGATGCTATCAGTTGAATCGTTCCCAAAAACAATGCAAATATATACAATAATCCCATCCATGGATTCCTGGTTTGATAGGCATTATAGATTCCTTGGAAAGAACCTGCCGCAACAATCAACCCACAAAATATTCCGCGTTTGTATTTCATAATAATACTTCCCTTTTTACTGATGTGTACCATTCATATAAGATACATCATATAATGTCCACATCAATGGAGCACCTTTCACCAGTGCACTCACAGTCGCCTCTGCCATGAATGCTCCTGTACCTGCATTAATAGTCCAAGTACCACTTACATTTGTCAATGCCGAGGACGGCCAAGCTGGACTTTGGTATGCTGAATTACTATTCATATAATCATACCATAAAGAAATTCCATCTGATGGCCAATTATATGCAATTACATATTTCATGGAAGAAACTTGATAATTATTATTTTCTCGTATAGTTGCTGTACACCATCCCTCTGCCGAACCTCCTGAAATTAAAAAAGGTATTGTAATCCCACTAACATAAACATGTAATTTTCCACTCGCTGCTCTCTGCCTGCTCTCCATTCTTTCATTTACAGAATCAATCTCAGATGAAATTGCATTAACCTTTTCATCCATGCTATTCCCGGCAACAATTGTAAAATTATTATCAGAATCCAATTTTCTTCCTTCAATACTTTTCGATTTGTCAAAAACTTGTATACAATAAGCGTCATTATATTCCACTACATTACAAACCATATTATTATATGTTCCTGTATAATATTTTCCTTTGGAAATGTTTTTACCATCATTTGTATCAATATTTAGTTTGCGTAGAGCAAAGGAAAAATTTTCCCCAGAATAGGAAAAATGGATTCGATTTTCTGTAAATTCTATATCTGAAATTTCGTCCAATTGTTGCCCAGTAAATGAATTCAATACATATATTTTTTTTTTCATCAACATTCACATTTGAATTGGCAGCAATTACATTTATATTATATGATGCAAACAAAATCATTGTTAATAATATACTTGTAATTTTTTTCATGCATTTTCCTCTCTTTCTTCAATATACGTAAATTATTTTGGTTCAAAATATAAAGTATCATCCATTCCACATTGGTATCACCTCTCGTAAATTTTGCTACTTAGTGAATATATAATTATTATACATTACGTTTTCTGAAAATAATATTGACATTTCTTATAAAATGACCTAATTATTTTAGGTTATGTATGAATGTTGTTACTGTTCACACACAATGTCATTAACTTAAAGCGTAAAATGTGAAAATGACAGTTAGTGTTACAGGAAAGAGGTTAACTTAACAGAGCTTGTTTGCAGATATGTTTAAAGACGCCACAAGGATGGTTTGGGATTATATTGTGGAAAATGGCGAGGAATGGGAAAGAATCATACATGACCCAGAATTTGAAAAATATTTCACTGTACAGGGGACAGCGTTAAAGAAGGTTCCAGTGGGATATGAGAAAGAGCATCCCCAGGCGGAATATCTTAAATTTAAGAGCTGGTATCTGGAATATCCCATCGAGGATGAAGCCTTTTAATGATTATCTGAACAAGGCGCTTGTGGATTTTCAGATGCCAGAAAGATAGCAGAATTTTTCTATTACTTCCATAAAGAAACAGGCTGTCTCTAATTCAAAGAACAGCCTGTTTTGACTCCATATTCAAATATGAAACGTTTGTTGTAATGCTAAAATATGTCTGAATCTTCATTTCCTTTTATTCTGCGGATGGAATCAGCAATGAAAATGAACAAAAGGATTCCAACTACTGTACCAAATATTTTTCCTCTAAGACAATATCGCCAATGAGCAGATAGGCAATGGAAATTATGTATTACTCTGGCGGTTAAATATTATCCATTTGACTTAAACAGCCAATCTGTTATAATTTATAGAAAACAGATATATAACTAGGAGGAGAAAAATTGACGAGAAAAATAACAGCCCTATTATTAACAGCGTTTCTATTGATAAGCGCCATACAGCCAGCAGGTGCAGCATATGTTACTGACAATGAACCTTTCGTCTCGCCAGGGCAGGCTTCAAAAAGAATGGCTGAGCAGACAGAGGAGCTCACGTTTGAATTTGTTTCAGACGAACCATATCACACAGCATATTACGGTCCTGACTATGTAGACAATACCAGCTCCACGGCCTACGCCGGACAAAATACATCCAGCAGCCCCATTACCGTATCTGTCTCCAGTTCCAACACAAATGTACTGAAAATCACGTCAGGTCAAAAAACAACTTTAGATGCCGGCGCCTATTATTGGGAATTAGTCAAATTTGAGTGTTTCAAAGCCGGCTACGCAGATATTATTGTTTCAATTGGAACGACATCTTACAAACAACGCATTTATGTAGTGCCGGCGGGAGCTTCGCTTTTGTCTCTCAAACAGACGGATTTCAACCACATTACCTTGAAATGGAAAAAAATTCCCGGCAGCAGTGGCTACTATGTACAGCGTGCAGGAAGCGATGGCAAATTCAAAACAATTCACACAGCAAGCGCAGGCACAAACAGCGTTACCTTACCCGTAAAATGGAACGCGGAATATTATTACCGAATTGTCGGTTATGTAAAAGATGATGTGCGCACCATAACAGGAGAGGATTGGACGCCAGCCCCAGAGCCTTTTACAGCCCGGAAAATGGCGGGTTCCACCATTACCTCCGTGAAAAAATCCGGC
>ERZ778511.220-NODE-220-length-56221-cov-5.204359_pt1 | contig 56221 bp, 79 predicted proteins | sample MGYA00510347_ERZ778511 | MGnify/ENA primary metagenome ERZ778511 (study PRJEB29527, sample SAMN07138967) | mouse gut metagenome | material: feces | host: mouse | place: China:Nanjing | collected 2016-01-25 ...
TGCAAATAAAAGCGAGCCGTCAGTGCCATGGATTTCCATTGCGTCCTTACCTATCTGCACGATCCTCCCGTTAAGCATCAGTTCTATACGATCGGGGGCTAAGTGAAGGTAGTTCTTTGTCCCGGAGTAAACGCCGTTGCCCCAGCCTATTCTGAGCATATCACCGGCGACATTAATCTCAAAATCGGACTGCGTTTTTTCGCCGTTTTTTCCCTCGGATTTTATAGTTATATTGTGACCCACGTTCAAAATGCTGAAAAGCTTCACACCGTCGGGATCGAACGCCGCTATCTCATACTGCGACAGCCACTTGAATACGTACTTCCCGCCGAAATTGCCGACCAGCTCTGACAGTCTCACGCCCTGCAGCGCTTTTTCGGACTGCGGCTTCGGCGGCAGAAAGTTCAGATCGTCGTCGGAACGCGCTGAGAATGTGCTCGCGGCTCGTGCTCTTGACCGTGTTTGGACGGTTTCTTCCGCTGCGTTCTCGTATACTATCGGTACAGAGGACGCATTTGTAACGGTCTGTTTCTTTTTATATACCCATGTGCTGTGAGTAATAAAGCCTATAAGGTCGTTATTCTTGTTGGTTCCGTTGATAGTGCCACCCTGTAAGCGTATAGTGTCGCCCGCGTCGAGCGCGGGATCGTTGTTTATCTGAGCACTGAACGAATAGAAATACGCCGTTGACAGTTCCGTCAATATTTCGTCCAGAATTTCAATAAGAGGCTTTTCGCTGCTCAATATAAGTGGATTTGTCTCCAATTCAACAGTAATGTCGGAAGTTGGATCTCCACCGCTGCTGTTTGAATAGCTGTATCTCTTGGTAACAAGCTTTCCATCCGTGCCGCGCATTGCAACTCCGACAATGTGTATACGATCATCGGAAAATTTCGTCGTGAAACGCGCTTCGCCTTGTATATTCCGTACGGCAAGTATCGTTCCCGTTGTTTCCGTGTACATTTCCCACCATGATTTGATCTGGACAAGCTCGAGCTGCCCTATGCGGTTGACCCTTGCAAAGCAACCCGTCAACTGTGCTATCCACATGATAGCATCGCGGGCGGTCTCAATCTGCTCCGAATCAAAGTCGAGCTCCAGATCGGAATTCGGCAGCGTTACCTCCGCGCCCGTCGGACTTTTCGGTGACACGAACGGCAACTGATTGCCGCACAATATCCGCACCGCCTCCAATGCGGTTTTGCCTTTAAGCTGTGTGCGCATTTCGGTAGTAAGTTCATACATAAGCTTTAACATACCGTCGTATGCCGTAAAGCTGACCCAATTTCCCTCACGGCTTATGGACGCGCCGTTGATGTAGAATTTACCCATAGGAACGGGTTCCCAGACGCCACTTGGGAGCAGCAACGACACATATATCCACAAATACGCTCCCGAGAACACATGCAGATCGGTGGTCGGGCTGTATACCGTCATATTAAGCTTTTGAGATGGCACCGCGCCTATATCTATCGTATTGCTTGACGCGCCACCGCTCATCATCTGCGATTCGATCTTCAGGTCGCCCATGACGTATCGGTCGCTGTTTACCGTGTCGGGCGGTATCACATCATCCTCGCCAAGCACCAGAATGGTCTTGTCGCGGAGATATATTCGCACCTCCAGCTTGAATTCGCGGTCAAACTGCGCGACAGCTTTTTTATACTCATCGCTTATGTTATACATTTTACTTCATCCTTATCTGTGTAAACGTCGTGCTGAGGTTCCAGTTGTTGTATTTCGAGGTATTTGGATGCTGCTCGCTTTTCAGTATTTCACTTGTGATATCTCCGACCTTCACAGTGATAGTTTTATATTCGCCGTCCCAATACGTAAGCTCAATAGTTTTCGCTATGAGCATTTTCTTGAGCGCAGAATATTCCGCCATTGTCAGATTGGCGAACGTGACGGAGATAATCGCCTTGTCAATGCTGCGGTAATCGAGAATTTCGTCGCCGCTTTCGGTAATGCCGCCCCCGCCGCCGTCTACTTTAGTCGTAGTGATACCGTAATCGCGTATCTTTTTCAACGGAGTTTCGCCGATTTTTAACAAGTCGATCATTCCGTTACCCCTTTCCGTTTGTTACATATAGATCTACTGCCTCCCCCGGGCTGAACTTCTCGACAACTGTAGTCTGCTCAAGTTTGCCGTCTATGTAGACGTTCAGCGTGATCGGCTTTTGTTCGTCGTGATTTATTTCGGCAGTGGGCGCGGGCTGTGCCGCCATTGCGTTATACTGCGCAGGCGTGAGCGGCATTGCTGTCGCTGTCCGCATATCGCCGATCATACCGTTGATGTTTGCCTTGAAATCAAAGTCTGTAGGAACGGCTCTCTCTATCTGCTTTCCCACGTCGCTCATCGCGTCCTCAAAGCCCTCGCCGAGACCGAGCGCCATATTGTCGCCTATATCGGCGAAAACCTTTGACGGGGAGTGTATGCCGAGCATATCCTTAACGCCGTCGACAATACCGCTGAAGAAATCGGAGACCTTATCCTTTATCCAGTTGTACATTGATTTAATGCCTTCCCACAAGCCCTCTATAAGGTTTTTGCCTGCGTCGAGCAGCTGTGGGGCAGCAGAGGAAACTCCGTTCACGATTGCACCGATAAGCTCAGGGATACGTGCCACAAGGTCGGGGATTGCTTCCACTAAGCCAATGGCGAGTTGCAATGTCAATCCGATACCAAGCTCCAGCAACTGCGGGAACATCTCCGTAATAGCGGTCACAATGCTTGTGACAATTTGCGGAAGTGCCTCGTAAAGCTGCGGCAGCGCTGAAATTATGCCGTCGACAAGCTGTAAAAGCACCTGTATGCCTAGTTCGATTATTGTGGGCAGGTTCTCGGTTATCGTGATTACAATACTGTCAATGATAGTCGGAAGCAATCCAATAAGCTGAGGCAATGCTGATAGAATACCGTTTACAAGCGCCATAAGCAAGTCAATTCCGAGCTGTATGATACTGGAGAGGTTTTCCGTGATTCCCGTGATGATCGTCTGCACTATCGTCGGCAGCATTCCCGTAAGCTGCGGTATCGCCTCTGTTATGCCCTTTGTGAGTTCATTCAGTATGCGTATGCCTGCGTTTAATATCTCGGGGAGCGACTTTGTTATTGCATTCACGATAGACGTTATAATCTGGGGGATTTTCGCCGTGAGTTTCGGGAGCGCGTTCACAATGCCCTTAATAAGCCCCTCGATTATCTTCAAGCCCGCTGAGAACAGCTTGTCCACATTGTCGATAAGCGCCTGTACAATGGACATTAGCACCTCGACCGCTGTCGGAATAAGCTCGGGTAGTGTGTTCGCAATGCCTTCGGCGATAGTTGTTACTATTTGTAATGCCGATTCCGTAATTGAGGACAGATTAGTCACAATACCGCTCACTATTGCAGAGACTATATCACCCGCGCTTTCCGCAAATTGTGGTAGAAACTCTGTTAAAGCGTCCGAGAGCTTGTCCACAAGGTCTTTCGCGGTAGTTGCAAGTGACCTCTTATTCTCGGATATGCCATTAACAAGCGAAGTAATAACGTTTATTCCCATGTCCGTGATCTGAGGTAAATATCCGCTGATCATAGTGACAATGTCGCTTATTGCACTGCCGATTGCATCACCAATCGCACCCCAGTCGCCGCCTGAATTTTTCAATGATTCCGCGAACGTCTGCATTATTCCTGTAGCGCCTTTCAGAGCCTCCTCTTTCATATCGGCGAATATTTTTCCGATCTGTATCTGTACACCCTCAAACGCTGAATCAAAAGAACGCCCAGCACCTGCAAGACCGCTCTCCATAGTGTCCGCCATGTCTTTCGCAGCGCCCGCACTGTCCGCAATAAGCCCTGAAAGCTCTTCAAATCTGCCATTGGTCGCGTCAAGCAAAGCCCCGACTGCCGTCAAATCAGTTTTATTGAATATAGCGCTCTTAGCCGCTGTCTGCGCTTCTTGTGAAAGACTGCCAAGACTTTGGTTCAGGTCGAACAAAATATCATCCAACTTGCGCATGTTTCCTTGACTATCGTACACAGAAACGCCGAGCGCATCAAGTTGATCGGCGGCTTTATCGGTAGGCGACGAAAGCGAAAGTATAACGTTTCGCAGATGTGTTCCGCCTTCTGCGCCCTTAATACCGTTGTCGGCAAGAACTCCGAGCGCCGTGTTCATAGTATTCAGGTCTTGTCCTGTACCCTTAACCGCTCCCGCGCATACAAGCGTTGCCTCGCCGAGCTGCTGAACACTGGTATTGGATTTCTGTGAGGCTTTCGCCATCTGATCCATAAATATATCGAGGTCTTTTGTTTCCAGACCGAGCGCCGACATGGAATCGGTCACAAGGTCTGATGTCGTCGCCAAGTCCATGCCGCCCGCTGCCGCGAGGTCAAGAACCTTTGGTAGCGTTTCCGCTGCCTTTTCTGCGTCATATCCCGCAAGCGCGAGATAATTCAGCGCGTCTGCTGCCTGCGACGCGCTGAACTTTGTTGTAGTTCCCGCTTTTTCTGCAGCGTCCTCCAGCATTTGGAATTCCTCGCTGCCGTTCGCGATCTCCTCGGCAGACATACCCATAGTCGCCGCTACCTGCCGCATACTGTCATCGAAACTCGCGTATACGTCAACACAGTCGTTGATTTTCTTGACAGACGCGCCAACGGCTGCACCGATGGCAGCTACACTCGCCGCAACAGCCGCTCCCACGCCCTTGAGCACATTCCCAAGCCCCTCAAATCCCGAGCCCGATTTTTCCACCTTATCGGCGGCTTTTTCGGTCTCCTTTGCGAAGTCCTTGATATCGTCCTCCGCGCTGTCAAAGGCGTTGCCCGCATTCTCAATAGCCTTGTTGTTTGAGGTGAGGGTTCGCTGCATTCCATTCAGCTCCGCCTCGGCGTTATTCAGTTGCGTTCGCCATGATTGAGTGCGCTTATCGTTTTCGCCGAACGATTCCGAAGCGTTTTCCAAAGCCTTTCTCAAGGTCTCCACTTTGGTTTTCTGTGCGTCGATCTGCTTGTTGAGCACCTGATTTTGTGCAGTAAGCGCCTCGACGGACTTGTCGTTCTTGTCAAACTGCGATGTTGCAAGGTTCATCTCGGACGCCAGTTCCTTAAACTGCGCATTGATATCCTTAATCGACTTTTTAAAGTCACGCTCGCCCTCAACGCCAATCTTTACGCCTATATCATCAGCCAAGATCTCACCTCATCTCATATCCCATCGGGAATTATCTCGTCAATAAAATGCTCTATCACGGGTTCAGCCAAGCCGTGGAACTGCTTGTAAAGCTCTATCTGGTCGAGCAGATGTCCGATCTTCATTTCCCATACTTCCGCTTCGGCGCGGCCGAGCAGGGTCACGCTGTAAAATATCAGCCGCTCGAAAACCGCCTCGTCGGACAGCGAGGCGGCACGGCTTACGCGTTTTTTGACTGCTCGGAAACAATTGCACGAGACGTTCCGCGTGCTAATGCAATCTTTATCGCGTCCTGTGCAGCGCCCAGATCGGCGGGAGTTGTCATTAGCTCCACGTCATTAACGGTAAACAGCGGCTTCTCCCCCCCGACGTGAGCACGGTTATAAATCAGAATGGGCTGATTTACCAACAGCGTTACCAACCATATCACGTTGTCGAGTGCGTCAACGCCGTCCTTTTTTTCCGTCATAGATTCGCCGAGCTTTTCCAATCCGCCGAATTTATTGCTGATCTCCTTTACTGCGCGGGTTGACAGCAACAAAGGATATTCCTCGCCACCGAGTGTGATTTTCGCTTCGTTTTCCATAGATTACTCTCCCTTCGACAATGACATTGTACTTATGCCGCTTGGCCACCACCTGTAGGCACACTCTTGAGATACTCCTGCGCTGCTGTTTCGTCGCAGTCCTTATACCTTCTCCATGAGTGCTTTCCGTTGCTGTCGGCTTTGGTGCGCTGCATGATCTTTCCCTCGATAGTCGGGGTCTTGAAATCAATGCTTTCCTTTTTGGTTTCATACGACTCGGAGGGAGCACCGAATTTCACCTTAAGCAGCCATATACAACGATAACTACCGTCTGACTTCTTTGCGCGGAAACCCACCGCAACATATCCGCCCGAATCTTCGCCGTAAGAAACGACCTCATCGCCGTCTTTCGTTTCACCCGTCAGATCAACCTGTACATCGGGCGTAAGGTCATCAACGCCAAGCGTAAGCGTACCTCCAGCAAATTCCATAGCCGTTTCCGCAGCGCCGTCGTCCGCATACAGAATCGCCTCAGCGACGTCTACGGATAAGTCCGCGTTTATCGCCTTTGCCAGTTTCTTTACAGCGCCGTAGCTTTCCTCTCCTGTTTCGGCATCAAGTGAGATTTTCGAATAAACCAAATCCTTCATACCAATAGTTGCCATAAAATACCTCCTGTCAATTTACCGCCGCTACTTCAATGATGTAGTGGTGGTAGTACGTGTCTTGCTCATACTCCAGATACCGCCGACCTTTGATTGTGATGTCGGCAGCTATCAGTAGCTCCGTGACCTTATCCCGAAAAGCAAGGTAGTTTCCCTTGCAGTAAAGCGCGAGCTCCGCCTCCTCCGTACACTCTAGCGGTTTATCGTCCGCATAGAGGTCGAAGTTATCGCTTGTCGGAATTATCACAATATACTTTTTGTTAACGCCGCTATCCGTAGGGTTCTCCATAACGGTGACTGGAACTTTCAGCGGCAATAACGCTTTTATAATGCGCTCGTTCAATGTCATGACTTGTTCACTTTCTTGCCAAAGGTATCAACCATAGTCTGTACGCACTGTTTTTTTGTAGCCGATATCGCGGGTTTGAGAAACGGCTTAGCAGCCATATCGGAACGCCCGTGTTCCAGGACCATAGCCTTTAACGCGTTTGGAACGCCGTCACTGTCATAGCCGTAAATACCGACCTTGATATGCCAGTCGCCGTTTGCGACCTGATACGCCTTTGTGACCTTGACAGCCTTGATAAGATTACCCTTAGAGCGAGACTTAGACTTTGTTTCTCTGCCGATAACCTCCTTGAGATTGCTCTCGATCTGTTTTTGAAGCGGCTCTATCCCGTCGGCGAGCATATCCTGCACGATAGCGTCATACTCCGTTCCCAGCCGCTCCAGCTTTTTCATCGTTTCCTCCGGGAGTTTTATCGTCATTCGCGCCATTAGTCCACTCCTTTGCCATGACCGTTGTGATGTTGTCGCGCTGATTATTCAGCACCGACGTGATCTCATAGCAGCTCCCGCCGCACACCACGCGCATTGTGTTATTGATCTTCGGATTATACCGAATAAATATTTTGACGGTAGTTTCCGCCGTTTCGGTATCTGCCGCGAGATATTCCCGCGATGAAACTGCGGTAATGTCCGCCCAAACGGAAAGGACGGGCTGCCACTGTTTAGTGACAAAACCGTCCTTGTCCTTATCGCTTTTATACCGCTGGAATTCCGCGCGGTATCGCATTCTGCCTAATTTCAAAAGTGATCACCCCGTCGTATACCGAAAAGCAGCGAGCGTAGCGACAAGGTGAGCTTGTTGTGATCCGCCTCCTCGCGGTGCTCGTACAGATAAGCCGCTGCGAACAGCACGGCGAGCCGCATGACCGACTTTTCATTCTTGGTTAGCCGCTCGCCGTCTTTTATCCTTGCAATGTCGCGGCAAAGGTTCTCCGCTCCCTCGTTAAGGTGTATCAGAAACTTGTCCTCGTCGTTACTATCAATGCGCAAATAGCCCTTCAGTTCTTCAAGATTGATCAGCATTGCCGCTCCTTTCCGCGATTAAGAACCGATTCCCTCCGTTGAGGGAGTGAATTTAAGTATCTGCACCGCCTCGCGCAGTGCCAGAATACCGTCTACGCGCTGCTGCATAATAAAGCCTACCATACCCTCATCCGCAAAACGTTCACCAAGACGCTTGATAGAACGTGTACCCCGGTTGCCGATCTTGTAATATCTGAAATCACCGAATGCGATCTTGTCTTTAGGCGCATCGGTGGAGGTGTATAACTTATATCCCATAAGCGTATCAGGTTCTCCCGCTATCAAAGCCGGCTGCCACATAAATGCTCCGTTGCCGTCCTTGAGCTTACGCACGGCAGCTACAATGCTGTCATTCATGATAAGTGCGGCATTTTTGCGATACGGACGCTTAAGAGCATATATAAGATCAACAATGTTATCAGGGGCAATATTTTTTGAGGTAGAGGTTACCGCGATCTCACCGCCCTTTGTTGCATCAAAGATTCCGGTCGGAACATTTGTGCCGTCGCCGTTAAGGAACTTGTCCTCCTCGGCGTTTCCGATTGCCGCTGCGAAAGCGTTAATGAGTTCTCCTTCAAGATCGTATGCGTTATCCTGAAGCAATTCTTCGGAGACCTTTATCGCAACTGTAAGTTTGTGCGCGTCAAGAATAACCTGTCCGAACTTCATATCTCCGAACTCAATCTTGCCGCCCTCATCCGTCCAAGCGGCAGCAGGCTTATCCGCCAAGATTGGAATTTTGTGCTCGCCGCTGGTTGGAATTACGGTTCCGAGCTTACGCATTATATTTTCTTCATCAAGTGCCTTGACTAAGTTCTTGTCCCATTCATCGGGCACAAGATATCCGCCGTCCGCCGCAACGCCTTTCTGCAATACATCTTCGATAGTGCGAAAATTTGAGCGAATTGCGTTAAAAAATGCCGCCTTGTACATAGCGGAAGCTCTGCCCGTTTTCTCGGGAGCGTTCTGCGCGGACGGTGTTGTCAGTATCGGTGTGCTTGTAGGCTTTGCAAGCTGCGCGTCGATCTGCTCCTGCCGCTCAAGGCGCTTTACCTCCTTGTTGTATGCCTCGAGCTCCGCCTCCATTTTGGCGTATTCGGCGTCGTCCTCGGCGGACAGCGTTCCGTTGTCGGTTCTGTGCGAATCGAGGAACGCCTTCATTGCGTCCCAGTGTTTCGCGCGCTTATCCAGCATTTCCCTAAGTGTCATAGTTGATTTCCTCCTACTCAAAATAATTTCTTGATAATATCAAGCCGCTCGGAAAGCTCGTCAACGCGCCTTCCACCGTGCTTTTCTTCCTCGCAGAGTTTATTTACAAGCGCGTTATTTACCGTTTTCTGCGAGAACATCACAGAGTTTTTGAGATTGTCCTCACCGCCAATTATTTCGTCGACAAAGCCCAATTCCAACGATTTGTTGGCGTTCATCCACGTTTCCTCGTCCATGAGCTTGGACAGACGGTTTCTCGGCAGCCCCGTCTTGATCTCATAAGCGTTAATAATGCTTTCCTTACATTCGTTAAGCATATCTATCGCTTTCTGCATTTCCTTGTGGTCGCCCCATGATACGGTAGACGGGTTATGTATCATCAGCATGCCGACGGGCGACATCTGTACAACGTCGCCCGCCATTGCTATAACGCTCGCCGCCGAAGCCGCGATACCGTCGATCTTTACCGTGACCTTGCCCTTGTAGTCCTTGAGCATATTGTATATTTGCGCTGCCGCGAAGCAGTCGCCACCCGGGGAATTTATCCACACGGTAACGTTGCCTCCGCCGTTCTCCAGTTCCGCTTTAAAAAGCGCGGGCGTGACATCGTCGTCGAACCAACTCTCCTCAGCGATAGCGCCGTCAAGATACAGCGTGCGCTCGACAGTCTCCTTGGACGTTTCGCCGTTTGTCACCTTAACGCTTTTCCAGTTCCAGAATTTCTTCAATCGTTACTACTCTCCTTTCCTTTGTTGTAAGCCGCTCCCGCGCTGTTGAGCGGGAGCATATTGCCGTTGACGAGATACAGATCGCCGCCGTCCTCTGCGGGTATCCTGTCGAGATTTTCAAGCTCGCGGATATCGTTCGCGGACATCCAGCCGTTTTGCCTTGCAATGGCGTAGCCGTTCATGCGGCTCACATAATCGCCGCGCATAAGCCCGTCAACATTGAATTTAATGAAATGGTCGTGCCTTTCCGAGGGCAGCAGGAGCGCACGCTCCAATGCCTGTTCCCAGCGCGATATCCACGGGTCGAGCGTATACTTGACGAATTCAAGCGACTGCTGCTCGATATTTGAAAAGCTGGATTTCTCCAGATCGCCTATCATATGCGGCGGAACACGGTATATTCTCGCTATCTCGTCAAGCTGGAATTTGCGCGTTTCGATAAACTGCGCCTGATCGGGCGGTATGGATATCGGGGAGTATTTCATTCCCTCCTCCAGAACCGCAACCTTTCCTGCGTTTCCCGAGCCGCCGTAAACGCTCTGCCAATTCTCACGCAGCTTTTCCGGCTTTTCAAGAGTACCCGGGTGCTCGAGAACTCCGACCGGCGCCGCACCCTTTTCAAAGAACCGCGCCCCGAATTCCTCACACGCGATAGCCATTCCAACTGCGTTCTTCGCCATTGCTATCGGCGAATATCCGACCAGCCCGTCAAATCCCAACCCAGGGATATGCAGCACATCACGAGGTGACAGTCTCACAATGCCGTTCGGCATCGTTTTCGCGTCGTCGTAGCTTGTCATATACTCGTAAAACAAGCGCCCGTTATCGTCACGGTCGACCGTCATTCTGTCGGGCATAAGCGGATAAAGTGCCACGGCCTCGCCGCGCCCGTTGTGTATGATCTGCGCGTAAGCGTTTCCCCACAACAGCAGATGCGTCATAAGCGTTTCCCGAAATACGAAACTCGTCATTTCCGGGTTAGGCTCATTGTGGAGCAAAAAATACAGCGGACTGTCAACCGCCTTTTTTGTACTGCCGTCCTCAGCGCTTTGGTAAACGTGCAATGGCAGGCTTGCCACTCCCTCGGCCAGAACGCGGACGCAGCTGTACACCGCCGTCATCTGCATTGATGTTCGCGCGTTTACCCGTTTCCCGCTTGTGCTCATTCCCTGATAGAACATATACGCCGAACCGCTCGTACTGTCGGTCACGGGGTGATCTCTCGACCGGAAGAGATTATGGAAAAAATCCTTAAATGCCATTGTATGAACTCCTTTACTAAAAAAGCGCCCAATAAAGGCGCAATTTATCAGAATGTAATAAGCCCGCGTTCGTCATAAACGCTCTTTTCGACAACACCTCCGCCCTTCAGCGCCCTATCAAGCGCCATGACCGTCGCGACAGCTCCGTCTATCTTCTCGGTAGACTTCTCCTTATCGGGCTTTATATTTCCCGCGGGATCCTTGCGAATATAAATATTGTCCATATTCCAGCGGAGAATGGGGTGACCGCCGTGCGCAAGCTGTCTGCTCAACGCTAAATTCATAAGCTCTTTTGTCGGCGGGGACATATCTTTGTAACCTTGACCGAAACGGACAACTGTAAAACCGAGTTTGTCAAGGTTCTGAACAACATGCTCCGCGCCCCAGCGGTCAAACGCTATTTCGCGGATATTATATTTCTTACCGAGTTCGTCAATGAAATTCTCTATATACTCATAGTGAATTACATTGCCCTCCGTTACCTGTAAAAAGCCTTGACGTGCCCATAGGTCATACGGAACGTGATCGCGTCTTACTCTGAGGTCGAGTGTTTCCTCGGGTACCCAGAAAAACGGCAGTATCTGATACTTGTCGTCCTCGTCCTCGGGAGGGAACACCAGAACAAACGAGGTGAGGTCAGTAGTCGTTGAAATATCAAGCCCGCCGTAGCAGGCTCGCCCCTCGAGATTTTTGCAATCGATTGCAAAAGCGCATTTATCCCATATCTCCATGGGCATCCAGCGCACCGCCTGCTTGACCCATTGATTAAGGCGTAACTGACGGAACGAGTTCTCCTCGCTCGGCTGCTGCCGCGCGGATTCATAGGCGGCGCGAACCTTATCGATATTGATAGTTTTTCCAAGCGAGGGGTTTGCCTTTGCCCATACTTTAGGATCGGACCAGTCGTCGCTTTCGTCCGCACCATATATTACGGGATAGAATGTAGGATCGATCTTTCGACCCGCAATGATATCCTTCGCTTTCTGATGTACCTCGTAGCAAATGCTGTTGGTGTTGTCGCCCGCAGTGGTTATCAGGAAGAAAAGCGGCTGCATACGTGCGTCGCCCGAGCCCTTTGTCATTACGTCGTACAGCTTGCGGTTCGGCTGAGCGTGAAGTTCGTCGAATACAACGCCGTGTACGTTGTAGCCGTGCTTGCTCGCGACCTCCGAAGAGACTACCTGATAAAAGCTGTTTGTCGGCTTATATGTTATCCTTTTCTTGCTTTCCGATATAATACAACGTTTTCGCAGGGCAGGGGAGAGCTTGACCATTTCCTTGGCAACATCAAAAACGATAGCCGCCTGTGCTCGGTCAGAGGCACAACCGTATATCTCCGCGCCCTGTTCGCCATCGCCGCAAAGCAGTAGCAAAGCGATAGCCGCCGCAATCTCGGATTTGCCGTTCTTTTTCGGTATCTCAACATAGGCAAAATTAAATTGCCTGTATCCGTCGGGTTTTACAGTACCGAAAATATCACGGATTATCTGCTCCTGCCAATCAAGCAGTTTGAACTTCTTACCGTACCAGATACCTTTGGTGTGGCAGAGATTTTCGATGAACTCAACGGCAAAATCGGCTTTTTCCTTGTCGTATCTCGACGTTTTGAGCTTGAATTTAGTCGGCTTGTACTTTGCCATTGCATCACCACCGTGTATCTCCTTTCGGTAATTGTTGCCACTCGGAGCGTGGCGGTTATCAGACTGTTTCAATTGTTGACCCTGTGTCCAATCCACACTCCTCGCGGCTGCAGCATAGCTGCGGTCTGTACCCGTGCCGTTTTACACGGATACACAACGCAGATGTTTTGCAAGCGATTGCAAAATCAGATTTTTCCCTCAAGATAATGTGTAATATCTCTTACCGCCTCTTCAAAACCAAAGCAAACACATGCCGCATAGCCGCTCTCCGCAAGCATTTGCAGCCATTCTTTTTGGTGACCCGAAAGCTTGCCGTCCGGTGACTTCAACTCGATAAACAGACCGTGATGTCCGCCGCGCGGAACAGGTAAGAACAGATCGGGAACTCCCGCTTTAACGCCCATGCGTTTAAATCGTGCTCCCTCGCGCGCGTTGCGCTTCCCGCCGTTTGGAATATGGAAAAGCAGCAACAGCTCGGGATATTTGCCCGACTGCATTGCCGCCCAATCAAAAAGATGTATCTGTTCGGTATCTTCAATATGATGCACAGCTATATTTCCTCCTGCATTAAAATATGTCGCGCCGATTTGCCGCAGCACGGGCACTTGCAGTAGAAATACGCTGTGTTATACTGCATATCACTTTGGTACTCGTCCTTATCCGCTTCAAATACACAGCCGCACTCATCACATTGAAAGCGCTTTGTCGCTTTGAGTCTGCCGGGATCTCCCTCTTTGATAATTTTCACTTTAACCGCCTTTCGCTCTAAGTAGCCGCTCCATGGGATCATCGGTCTCCTCTAAAATACCCTCGGAGCAGCGTTCTTTTACGATCTGATATATCTGATACCAGAGCTGATTTACCTGTTTCATATAATTCTGTGACATAAGCACATATGGTGAGGCAATCGCCTGACCGGTAGTAGGATGCTTGGCAAGAAACCCGTACTCGGATATCAGCTCCTCGGTCTGTATCCAGCGCGCCACCGACATAGCATACTGTTCGACAAGCTGCTTTGAAACCACCCCGACGCATTTGATATCCTTTAGCCACTTCATGGTCTGCGCGAAAATATACTCTGCCTGCAGACTCTTTCCGCATTGTTGTTGTGCCCTCAGATATTCGTCAACAGGCGGAACGTCTACGCCCTCAAGCTCGGGAATATCGTCATTGCTCGGCTTTTTTATTGTATTTGCGGCTGTTTGCGCAGTTTTCTTCGTTGTTTTTTTGGAGGGACCGGTCTGAGCTGCTCTCTTTTTTCGTGATTTTGCCGTTGTGTCGGTATCCGAAACAGCCTTTTTTCGCCCTTTAGAAACGCTTTTTTTATCAGTTTCGGAACTGAAATCGGCTGCTTCGGTATTACGAACCGCTCCAAAATCAATCAAAGGCGGCGGTATTTTGTTTGATTTTCGTCCCGATCCTGCCCTTGCGCCGCCCCGTAAAGTCCCATCTTTAGCCAATTTGTCGTCTCCATTCTGCCTATACGATAAAAAAGGGGTTAATACCCCCTTTGATTTCACATTCACGCGCGTGAAGGGTTACGCCCGTTGCACGGGCAAAAGGGATACAGAGATTTAACATCCCCCTACCCCTCGCCGCAGACCCAGATGTATGCGGGAATGGCACGCCTTACACAGCGCCATAAGATTACTCTCGGCATTTGTTCCGCCGTCCGTCAGCGGCACGATATGATGCACGTGCTCGGCGGGTACCGCAAGCCCACGGCGCAGACATTCCTCGCATAACGGGTGAGCGGCAATGTAACGCTTTCGTATTGCCCGCCATGCGGTACCGTAGCGCTTTGTCGTCGCGGGGTCACGCTTGGTCTGCTCGTACTGCTTATTCATTAGCCGCTCGTGTTCGTCGCAATATCTTCCGTTGGTCAGCCTCGGGCAGCCCTGATATGCGCACGGACGCTTTGCCTTATACGGCATACTTCATCCCTCCTCAATAAAAAAGGCTCATGCCAATACGGCCGAGCCTTTAAATATTCGATTTTCGCAATTATATTATATCACATTGTTTATGAGACATGTGGGACATTTGGGACAACTTTTAGCTTCTTTTGTTATTTTTTATCACTATAACAAGTAGTTTTAATTGTAATCGCTCTGTATATGTTTAATGCTCCTTTCTATCGCATCGTCAATAAACCGCTCGTTAAAACCAAATTCCCTGTATCCCTCACGGCACACGTCAATGTAGACTTGTGACGGCACACCGAGCGGACGATCCTCATGCATGACGTACACAAAAGCCGCTCGTCTTTCAAACGTACCATCGGAGAGCCTGACATTGACGTTCATATTCCTTTTGTAGTAGAACGTCGGGAAACCCTCGTACCGATCGAGCGCTTTTTCATTATCGTCGCTCACTTCCCACACCGCGACAGGAACTTTGCCGCCGCGTTTCTTTTCAATGGTCAGGTACGAGCCGCTCCGCGAGCCCTTGAACAACAGCTCGTAGTTGCGTATCTCCGCCGTCCCTATAACCTTTGCGCCCGGGCAGCGGAAGCGCATTTGCCGAACGTTAAGATTACTGCCGTAAGCCAGATATAGTCTCTTCATTAAAATTCCACCTTTCTTTGGGCATAACCGCCCTCCTACCACCGTAAGCCCCGGTCAAAGCTCTGTTGCGCCGCGTCCGTGCGGCGCTTGGTGCTTTGACGGGGCAACATCGTGTTGCCGCCGAAGCGGGCAGGTGGTTGGATGTCAAGCCGTGCGCTCTCTGCGAAATGAGCTGTCGCCGTCAAGCCGTTTTGTAAATGTCTCGCGGGCGGTCTTGAACTCATCGCCGATAAATCCGAGGCGGAGCAGCCAAGTTCTCATTGCGTATTTGGGGTTTTCGGTCTGCTGGGGTTTCGGAGAGGCGCTTTTCGCGTTCTTTGCCAATGCGCTGAGCGCCAAGCAAAGCTGTATGTAGCTCTTGAGCTGTCCCGCGTGAAGTCCGTTCTGCTTGCCGCCGCTCGGCGCGTCAAATTGGAAAAGTCTGAACTCGACCGTGCCCTTTGTAAATGTCGCGTGGAGGTTGAGCATATGGTAGCGGCTTCCGTTGTAATGCTCGTTTCTGCCGTAGTCCGCATTCTGCGAACCGTACCATATGTTTGCCAAGTCTGTCATGGCGTTTGGCTTTTCGCGGTTAAGCTCGTTCAGGAATCGCTCGTCGACAACCCGGCAATATTGCGCCATTCTGCGGCTGTCAAGCCTCAGTGCGCTCGCAAGCAGCCGCTCGTGGCTCGCCATTATATTCGCGAGGTTGCGCAAGGTCTGCGCCGTGTGTCCGCTCGCTCCGATGTGAATGTGTACTCCGCAGCCCCTCGTCGCGTCGCTCTTTGCGCCCGCCTTGCGCAGTCTGCGGATAAGCTCCTGCAAGGTCTCGATATCGCTGTAGTTCAGGATCGGCGTTACCATCTCGCATTTTTGATCTTCATTGCCGGCAATGCTGCAGTCGTATTGAAATTTCCATTCTCTGCCCCGCGCGTCCCATGCGCTCCATGCTCTGTAACCGTTGCGGTGCGCTGTGTTTTCGCTGCGTCCCGTTCCGAAGAACTCCGCGGCTATCTTTGCCGCTCTTTCGCGCGAAATGCTGTTCATTTCAACCTCTACGCCTATGGTCTGGCTCTTGATCTCCGCGATCTGCTTTTCGGTGTTTTTCATTGTTTTTGTCCTCCCAAAAGTGTTGTTTTTGTTTTCGTGACTGTATATTAACTCTTTTCGGAGAATATAGCAATACGATATGTACACAAACATTTCGGGGAGATGTTGTGTATATTATGACTGCTGTTTCGGGGATTTGAACGCCGCCGAGCCCGTAAGGTTATTCAGCAGCACCTTGCGCTCGTCCTTATATTCCGAGCCTATAAATCCGAGCCGCAGCAGAAAACACCGAAACTCGTACTTTTCGTTGACTATCGGCTTGGGCTTCGGGCTTATCCGTTTGGAATCAACGGACATTTTGCAAAGCGCGGCGATAAAATGCGCGTATGCCTGCCCCTCGGTGGGCGAGAGCCGGCGGTCAAACCACGGGAATTTAACGGTGTATTCTGTGACCTCGATCTGCAGTGCGTCTAAATCAAGCGCCCTTTTTATAAGTTCGCCCTTAGCCGCAAGCAGATTGTTTATGTTCCCGATATTAACGCACTCCTTCGGCAATTCCACAGTAAGCCCGAAATTTGCGTCCTGTGCGGCGTTTTGCGCTTGTTGGATAACTTCTCCGCCTTCCCTGTTCCAAGCCCTTACAGCGCGATATCCGCGCTTTGCGAGCAATTTAACGAGTTCCGTGCCGTCCGTACCGTCGGGGAACTCCAAATCGCCGCCGCGAGTAACGATGTATTCCCCGACCCGATACGCCATTGTCGGCGCTCCGAGGTACTTAAGTTCGGCGTTCAGCAGTTCCGCAATAGTTTTCACAAATGTTTTCCTAGCCGCTCCAATCTGATTGTAATTGATAATCACAGTAAAACCTCCTATTCTTGATGTACTCACATATTAACTCAAAGCGGGCGAATTATCAATGTCACTAGTGTACAAACATTCCCACAATTTGTTGTCGGAATCGTACCAAGCGATCCCCGCAAGCACGAAGAACACGCACGGGAGCGCTACACCGTTTCCCCAGAGCTTATATTCCGCGCTGTCGCTGTGCGGCTTTTTCAGCCATTTAATGATCTGCCTGTCGGTTTTCGGCTTTGAGACTTTGCCGACAGCCGCTCGGTGCTCCTCAAAAATACACCGCCACCGCTCGATTTCTTTATTGGATGGCTCGTCCGTTTCCAACCCCACACACCACCAATCGGGAAAGCCCTGCAAAAGGGCGCATTCGGTCGGGGCAAGGCGGCGAACGATGTAGTCAACATCAAAGCTGCCGATATTCGGCACAGCGACCGCGCCCGGTCCTTTGGCAACAATGGTCGGCTCGGTCTCCCGTTCAACGGTAACGCTATATAGTGCGTTCTTGCCTTGGTTGAAAGCCGCTCTCCCGATCCCGTAAGACACGACCGCAAGTCCGCCCTGATTCCTGTCGGGAGAATTCTCGCTGCAGTCGAGAGTCCGCGCGGCATTGGTCTTGTATACATTCGCGCGGACATTCTTTGTTCCCTCGGAGGTAAAACGCACATCATAGCAGCTTAATACGAGCGGCTGATTATCTACGCTGACTTCGGGGCGCAAAACGTCCTGTTTTGCACTTGGATAGTCCGCTACGCAACATCCTGTTGCGCCTCCCGCGCCATACGAAGCACTAACCGTCGGCGCGATATCGAGCGGACCCGTTATTCTCGCGTCCTGTGCGTGGTTTTCAAAGACGAGAGCCGCTCCGCCTGCCGCTCGAGAGCGGTTTTCAGCAGCGGAGGCAGTTCTTTGCCATGCGCGAAAGCCGCCCGCAGAATATGCAGACACGCCCTCCGACTCAAATAATATTTTTCCGGCGCCGCGGGCATTAAGATCTGCGACAAGAAAGATACGTTTTCTTCTCTGGGGCACTCCCCAAAAACGAGCGTCGAGGACTCGCCAGACGAGGGAACTGCTATCCCCCACGATAGTTCCCGAGTTCTGCCACTTCGGAGGTCTAGGAACATCGGCGCTTTCGTCTGTGATCTTACAGATCTCCTCGAGGACACAGCGGAAGTCCTCGCCCTTGTTCGAGGAGAGCGCGCCGAGGACGTTCTCCCACACGATGTATCGCGGATATTTGCCATTTGTAACACCTCTCATTTCTTTTATTACGCGCACAGCCTCAAAAAACAGGCTTGAACGCGCTCCCGACAAACCGCTCCGTTTCCCGGCTATCGACAGGTCTTGACACGGCGAGCCGAACGTGATTATATCCACAGGCGGCAGCTCCGCGCCGTTCAGCTTGGATATATCTCCGTAATGTCTCACGTCGGGAAGGCGTTTCTCGGCTACCCGAATGGGAAAAGGCTCGATCTCCGATGACCAAAGCGGCTTTATCCCCGCGAGCATACCGCCGAGTGGAAATCCGCCGCTTCCGTCAAACAGCGAGCCTAAAGTAAGGTCACTCACCGCGCTCCACCTCCTTGACAAGTTCGGAGTACGGTATCTTCTCGCCGCTGCGCGTTACATACACATCATCGGGGCGGTTGGTGTACTCGACATACCGACGCAGAATAACCGACGCGTATTTCGGGTCGAGCTCCATTGTGTAACAGGTGCGGTTTGTCTGTTCGCATGTCATAAGCGTTGAACCGCTCCCGCCGAATGTGTCAAGCACAAAGGAGCTTTCCTGTGAGCTGTTGCAGATCGGGTATGCAAGCAGGTCGAGCGGCTTGCTTGTCGGGTGGTTCTCGTTACGCTTGGGCTTGTCGAAGTTCCAGATAGTGGTCTGCTTGCGGTCGCTGTACCAGCGGTGCTTTCCGTTTTTAAGAAATCCGTATAATATCGGCTCGTGCTGCCACTGGTAATCGCTGCGGCCGAGAACCAACGAATTTTTTACCCAGATACACACGCCCGCCAGATGAAAGCCTGCCTCGGCGAATGCCCTGCGGAAATTCAAGCCCTCGGTATCGGCATGGAATATATAAGCCGCTCCGCCCTTTTCGAGGTGTGCCGCCATATTGTCGAATGCCGATCTCAGGAAATTGTAGAAATCTTCGCTGCCCATAGAGTCGTTTTGTATCTTCAAGCCGCTCGACGACTTAAACGACACATTGTAGGGCGGGTCTGTGACTATTAGATTTGCCGTTTTTCCGTCCATAAGGTCGTTCACGTCGCCCGCGTCCGTTGCGCTGCCGCACATCACACGGTGTCTGCCTACCGTCCAGATGTCTCCGGGCTGTACGAACGCAGCCTTTTCCAGCGCGGCGGTGAGGTCAAAGTTATCATCGGCCGCTCTGGCTTTCTTTTCTTCGGAAAACAGGTCGGCGAGCTCCTTATCGTCAAAGCCGAGCAGTGAGAGGTCAAAATTATCCCCCTGAAGATCGGTAAGCTCAACGGCGAGTAGCTCCTCGTTCCAGCCGGCGTTGAGCGACAGCTTGTTATCGGCGATTATGTACGCGCGGCGCTGCGCCTCGGTCAGGTGTGTTTCCTTTATGCACGGTATCTTGCTCAATCCGAGCTTCTGCGCTGCGTAGAACCGCCCGTGACCGCAAAGGATCGTGTTGTCCTCGGCGATAACGACAGGCGCGAGAAAGCCGAATTCCTTTATCGACGCGGCGATCTGCGCGATCTGCTCCGGAGAGTGCGTACGGGCGTTCCGCGCGTAGGGCAGCAGCTCGGAGATGTCGGCGAGGTAGTATTCAACATTTTTATCCACCGTAGACCACCTCCCGCATAAGGTCCGATGATACGGGACGGTTGTATTTAATTGCCTGATTTATCTCCGCTCTGATAGCCGAGATCTGCTTTAAATAACCCTGTGCCATAGCGACATACGGTGACGGGATCGGTGCGCCCGTTGTTGGGTGCTTGGCGATATAGCCGTATTTGGATATCATCTGCTCCAGATGTATCCAACGGGCGACAGCCATCGAGTACTCTTCAATCATCTGTTCGGATACGGCATTTTCGCAATGTATATCTTTTAGCCACCCGACCGTGCGCTTATATACGTCCTTCGCGCACAGTTCCGAGCCGTCGCGCTGTACGGCGGTCAGATACTCCTTTACAGACGGCATTTCGGCCGCCTGCATATCATTCGTCTGCAATATTTTTTCTTTCATAAAAAACCTCCTTGATTTATTCCCCGCTTTTGGCGTAAAGCAACGGATTAAGGAGTGTTTGTCTGCAATTTTATTGTATCATATATAAGGAGGGACTTGTGGGACATTTTGGACAAATTTTCTGAAGATTTTTTCAAAAAACGCTTGACAAGCACGTTAAAATGTGCTATAATATAAACATAGATGGGAGGTGATAAAATTGGACAAAAAAATAAAGGAGCTTACCGAAATGCTCAAGCAAATCGACAAGCTCCTGACCCAAATCTTAAAATTGCTCATCACAGCGGGCACGATTTGGGCGGTAATTAAAGGGACGTTCTTCTAAACGTTCCGCTTTCAAAGGGGAGGGCGGCAACCCTCCCTGATGAAAGTATATCATATTTCGGAAAGGAAGTCAAGTGTTATATGAAAAAAGATATTTTAAAGCTGACGTTTTATGTTTTCGATATTGTGATTACTTTGATCGCAATAGCAGTGCTTATCCGTTTTTTCTTTATTAAGTGAGGTGCTTATGCTCTATATCAAAGAACACCGCCAAAAGGCGGGAATATCGGTGCCGAAAATGTCCGAGCTTACGGGATTGTCACGACGGACTATACAAGACCTCGAAAAGCGCGGCGACTGCCTTGTTTCTAACGCGCTGAAGATCGCCGAGGTTCTCGGGCTGAAACTGGATGACTTTTTAACGCCGCCCGATGACAAATAATGATTTTCCCCGTTCTTACTTAGAGCGGGGTCTTTCATCAATACGGATGTTTTTTTTTTTTTTTTTAGCACATTTTACTCACGCTGCCCGCGGTATTCCCACCGCCGAGTTCGTCAGCGATATCGCTCCAGCGCTTCTTTTGCAGAAAGCGTTTTTCAAATATTCTCCGCATAAATAGTCCGTTGATACCGTTTATGTATTCCTCGACTCGTATTTTGCGCATCTCGAATTCGTTTTTTTTCTCTTGAAGTTCATTTTTTTTCTGAATTAAATTCAGATACGCCGCTTCGATGTGATTTTGCGGAGTTGGGTTTACGGAAACGCCGCTCGAATTAAAAGCAGGGGAGCGGCACAGCTGAGCCTCTGCCTTAGCTATGCTCTCCTCACATTCCTCTATTATACCTTGCAATAAAAAATATTCTTCAAGCTCCTTGCGTGTCATTTACGTTTCCCCCTAAATTTAAGTTCACTTTCTTTATCTTACCGCATATAAGTTTCCGCCTTGACCCTTAAGCGAGTTATAGCAGTACAGCGTTGCCAGCGCATCCGCAAGACTGTCGTGTGGGCTGCCGTGCCACTCGTAGTCGCAGTACTCCGCACATTTAACAAGGCTCTGCCATTTGTACTTGTTTTGCTGCCAGTCCCACTCGCCCGCGATCGGTGTAAACATCGCTTGAACGTCGATCACCTTTGTGTCCTCTCGGAACTCAACACCCGCCTTTTGCAGAAACGCAAGGTCAAAGCCCGTGTTATATCCGATAACCGTTCCGCAAAATGAAAATATCTCGTTGATTATCGGCAGCATTTCCTTTAACGTCGGCGCGTTCGCCACCATTTCGGACGTGATGTGGTTGATCTTCTCCGCCTCCTCCCAGCTTGTGTGCCGCTCGGGACGAAAAAGGCTGTTGTATACCATGCAGCCGCTCTCGTCAACGATCGATAGCTGGAGTATCTCGTCCTCGTCGCGATTTAATCCCGTGGTTTCCGTGTCTATAACGTAGCATTTCATTATGTTTCCTCCTCGTTCCACTGCTCCAGCAGTTCTTTGTAACAGTTGACTTGATCTTCGAGATACTGCTCGTACATAATCTCGAATGTTTCTTTTGCGTCCTCAATGCTATCGAAAAATTCACAATCTGCCTCAACATTTAAATCTTTGGAAACATACCAATAGCAGGTGTCATCCTTTTTATCGGGCACGAATTTTAATACGACTTCGTCATTCCCGTATTCTTCAAAGTGTAGCTCATAACAGCCGTCATGCTCCACCCAACGTCTGTTTGCTTTCATTGTTCTCACCGTCCTCTATTCGCTCTTCTGGATTTTTCGGTCGCTCTGCGCCGCTTCTTTTTGTGTTTAAAAGCCCGTGCGCCTTTGGAGCGCCACGGATTATCGTCGTAGGAAACGATAGGGGGAGTATTATTATACATTCCCGTGCCTATGACCGAGCAGGCGGCGGCTGTGACAGCCTGTGCCAATGCGGCTTTGCTTTTATTCATATTATCCTCCTTGTTCGTTGTCTTGCCGTTCATACAGTTCGCATACATCATCCGACATAGCAGCATAATAATCTGCCTTGCTTGCAAACTGGTCGGGATGTTCGCACTTCTGGTATTTTTCTATCCAGTATTCGCAATTTGCACAACAAATTTCATTCAACGCTCTCACCGCCCTTTTCAGTTATTAGCGTATATCGCGATAACCTTTTTCCAATACGGATCATATTTCGCAACTTCTTCTTTGAACCGCCTGTCAAAATCCTCGCCCGAGAGCACCTTCCATTCGGGCAAATCATATAAATACTCTGCTAACTGCTCCTCGAACTCGTCTTTGTCTGTAGGAACAATTCCGCCTCCAAAGGGTATTTCGCAGTCAAGAACTTCGTCCAAACCGCAACTCACGTTAGTACAATACTCATATCCCCATTCTCCTGAATAGGCTTCTTCGCCCACAAACACTACAATCGGCAAATCGGGGTTTTCCGCAATGAGCTTTCGCAGCTCCGCCGTGTCGTGTACTATTCCCAAATCAGTCATTTTTGTTACCATCCTTTCCGTCCATCTTAGCGCCGCAGTTTTCGCAGTAATTTGGAGGTGGCTCATCGTAAATCTCGTTACAAGTGTCTTTCTCTGCGCCACATACGCTACAATGGTAATGATTTGCGTATTCGTCACTATCGTCAAGAAGCCACTCCCCGTGCCTTTCGGGTCGAACGTCGGCGGCGGGAATTGCCCTGATATTCGCATATAGCCCATCAAGGCTAACTTCGTGGTCTATCGCTTTTATTGCGGTTTCGCGCTCTATGTATTCAGCCATTGTCAATTCCCCTTTCTGCATTTTACCATTGCAAATCCTCCAAAGTAATTTGTCTGGGATCGTCGCCAACCCACCAACGCATAACTTCCTCTCCCGTTTCCCAGCTTGTACTACGTTGAAGATTATGTCTTTTGCGCTCCTCAATCATTCGATCAAATGCTCTGACGTAGTTCAAGCGGTATATGGGATATCTTGCAAATTCAGCTTTCATACCCTTGAAGCTTTGCATAGGGCAACCGATACAGCCGATGCGACTACTGCCGCATTGATACAATGGATTAGCGCTGCAACCGTAATGCCGAAGAAATTCCCAAACATCATTATCAGTCCAATCAATGATAGGATTTACCATAACGCTCCTGGAACGGTAACAATGCTCTACAAGACGACGTGCAGGATCGTTATCCATATCCATTAAAAGCCCGCCTTTATCATTTACCCGATAATCAGCGCCCATTTCATCGGCGGTCTTTTGAGTGGTTTTTGGCTTACCGATAACTTGAATAAGATCGGAGTGCTCAGCACGTGCTCGACTTTCGGCTTTGCGAACGCCTGTTATTTTCAATCGTCCGAGACCGCCGCGCTCTTTAAGCTCCTCACAGCAGTATCGCACAATGCGGGTTGGCGGCATCAACTTATCGGGGATAAGCTCCCACATACTCTTTTCGGGCTTTTCGATAATAACGTTAGGTATCGACCTCACATAATAGACCGTTTCGGGAGCGTCTACCGTTGTCAGATTATGCACTATATCATGCTTGACACCCGCAAGCTCGGCTAATATGCGTATGCAGTCGCTGTCCTTGCCACCGCTGTAACAGAGATAATACGGCTCGCGCTGCGGCTCAAAAGCCCTTAAATTCTCGATCGCCCGGCGTTCCTTTTCAGCTAAATTGTCATTCATCTCTTGACAAATCTCCTCCGATGGTGTTTTTGAACAAATCCGCGTTAATGTAACGTGCCATTATCTGCACTCCTTTCCGCCCATCGTACTAGGCTTCCAGTGTGTAGGCGAATAATAGACATACATGGATTTATCGGGAAACCACCAAAGATTTTTGTAGAAAACCAACTGTGTTTCATTTCTGATCCCGTTTTTATCGTCTATTTTTGTGTCAACAATTTGATTTTCGGGAGGCATTTGCTCTGATATTGAAATCCAATTATTGGGTTTTCCGTCCATTACCGCGCCGCAATTGCAAAACGGTCCTTTGACGTTTGCGTACCTGCCACATATGGAACAACGAAAAAATTGTCTGCTTGCTTCGTTCAAATCGTGTGTCCAAGTATTCGCAGTGCTTATCCAACACCCGTGTACAACTGGGCGAACATCGGCGGCAGGCATAAGATAAATGCTTTGAAAAAAAAGATCCTTAATCATTTCAAGTATTTCGAGATTTTCGCTATCTAATCTATCCTTTAATCTGTCATTGGTATCTTTAACTGCCGATTGTATAGTGTTTTTGAGCAAATCCGCGTCAATGTAACGTGCCATTGTCAGCCCTCCTATTGAAATTGTTGATAGGATTTTCCGCCTCGACCGCATCTGGAGCTACTTGCTTATTGCCGCCGAAGCTGACGAGCGCCCGGCACTCCTCGTTGGAGCAAAGGAAAAACGTAACGTTTCCCGTACCGCGGAATGCGGACACGGACGCGCCGCAGAACGGACAGGGCTTTAAAGATATTCTAGACTTCATCATCGCTCTCCTCCAGTTTCAGTTGTTCATCAATTGCTTTGGACATTTCCGCGAGATTGTTTATATATTTGTCCGTAACGTTGTTGATGATCCCGCAAAGCTCGTCAAACCAAGTGTGAAGCGCCTGTTCGTCAAATCTGACGCCGCATATTATCGCCTCGGGCAAAAATCCCTTTTTCACGCACAGGACCGTCATTCCGTCCGGGAGCGTCCGCATGAAGTATGTGGTCTGATCGTCGGCGACGATCGGCTTCAGATAATAGCTGTTGATAAATATCAGCCGAGTTCCGGTCTCGTAGATCAGATACTCCGCGTCCTTGATAATCACGCGCTTGGGCGGTGTTTCGATCTGAATATCGGAGCTGTTATTCTCGCTGAATATCTCCTCGTCGGCATGACCTTCATCGAGACCCATTTTTGAGATATCCTTTTCGGTGTAGTCGAGCATTGACGCAATGGCGTCAAGCGACATGGGCTCAATTCCGGCGAGTATGTACATAGCCTCTCCAATACCTATCCACTGCGTATTATCGGACATCGTCTGCGCTTTTAATCTCTTGTGCGCCTTGCATATAGCCGCGACGCATTTTTTCTTGATCATTTGCGTTCCTCCTTTATGTTGAGCTCAACAGCCTTTTTCTGAAGACATCGAGCGATCTCCATAAGGATCGTTTGTGCGCTCACGCCCGACTGTGCGGCGACGTTTGCGGCGATAAGTTCCGCCGCCACTACACCGTCGCGCAATATCGTTTTCTGCTTATCGTCGGTCTTGGCGATCTCCATGCTTGCTGTCAGCGCAAGATTTAACAATTGCTTGAAATTCTCCGGGTCATTCATCCGATAGCATCTCCTTCATCTTATCCGCCATATTCTTTATTGTTGCCATAGGCTTGTTCTGCTCGTTCTCCGGCAGAGCTTTCACCGCCTCTAACGCCGCATTAAAGTTGCGCAGGCATTCCTCGGCATGGAATTTCACACGTTCCTTTTGCGTACTTGGCGGTGTCTTTTTTGCAAGCGATTGCAAAGCGGCGTTTTCGGATTCCAACCGCTCAAGTTTCTCAGCGTTCGCCTTTTCCGATGCCGCCAGTTGTTCACGAAGCTCCGCGATCTCCTTGTCGTGCTGCTTTTTGGCAGCCTTTTCCGCCTTTTCGGCAGCATCTTTCTTGATCTTCTCGATCTCCGCCTTAGAGGGCTTTTCCACTGCTATGTCGACGGGACGCTTGGAAAGCTCCTCGTTTTGCTTTTCAAGCGATTCCATGCGTTCTTTCTGTTGTTTTTCAATGGCTTTCTTAGCCTCAAGCTCTGTGTTCAGCCGCTCGATCTGCTGTTTAAGCACTTCCGCGGCACTTTCCTCTTTGGTTTTCTCGCTAAGCTCGAGAGTAAGCTGCTCGTTCTTGCTCTGCAGCTCTTTGATGCGTTTTTCGAGCTCGCGCGTCGACAGTTCCTCCGCCTCGCCGCTTTCGATAAGCTGCTCGCTGTCCTCGTCGTCCAGAGCGGACATAAGCGTGAGCTTGGTGATACCGATGTTCGACAGCTCGCTCAGCCGCTCGCCGTATTTCTCATAGCACTTAATGAAATTGTATGCCTGCCGCTGCTTTATGGGGGTTTTCTTGTCGCAGTAGTTCTCGAATGTCTCACAGTCGAGTTTGAGATACAGCTTCTCATCGCGCATCTCTTTTAAATCGCGGCCTACCTTTACAATGCTTTCGGCGGCGACCTTTGCGTTTGCGTTGATACGGCTGTCAAGCAGCACCGCGCGCTCCTGCGGAGTGATCTCCGCCGTTGTCATGATCTCGTTGTTATCCATAATTTACGCTCCTATCTGTATCATTACATTGTTTTCGGACTTTGCTTTTTGTGAACAGCGCTGTTTCTCCTGCCGCTTTACGGTATCGAGGTGCGCTTGATAAGCCTTTTCAACTTTAAGTATTTTCCGGGACTTTTCATTGCCTGCCGTGTTATTCTTGTATCCGCGGCACTGCACGATCGTGAGATCGCGGCTTACCTCTATGGTGTAATACGGCTTGTCCGGCTCGGATTTTTTACGAAGAAACATTATTGTCAAGGCACCACGCATATGCCGCTCCGCGTAGCCGCCGACACAGTGGCACAGTTCCTTGCCCTCGCGTATGATCTCGGATGCGCTCTGCGGTTGGATTATCATATAATCGCCGCACTCGAATTCCAGCTTTTTCCGCTCCTCCATAAGCTGTTCGAATTGCTCCCGCAGTTCTTTGAGCTCCTTTATCCGTTCTTCCTCACGTAATGCGTCAAGCGCGGCGTCGGCGCGGTCGTGAGCCGCCTGAAAGTGCGGCGGAAACACGATAATATCCTCTGACAAATCGTACTGCAATTGGCTGCAGAACCCCAGATAATCACAATAGTCACCAATATCCACATCATTCTTTGCGAAGTAATTCATAAGTTTATACATGCTTCGTCCCGTTGTTGTTACAATTTGGTCAAGCGCACTGTAACGATTTTTCATCCGCCTTGCGTATTCCGCTTGTTTTTCTTCGCAAACGTCGGGGAAATGACGCGCTGCCGCCAGATAATTGTCGTAGCCGATTACGCCCGCGCGTATCAGATTCAGCGCCGCTCGGCTCACTCCGAGCATTTTGTGTACCTCGGTTTCCTTCCAACGAATAGTATCGGCGCGTCTGTTCGCAGCGCCGTAATAGCCGGGTGAAGCCATATCCTTTACAAGCTGCTCAAAACCGCATTTTATCAGCCGCTCCGCGCCCGGATACTTTCGGTAGAAATTTATATACCGTATCGGCGTGAAATTATAATCGTATTTGACATTGGTTGCCATACTGTATTTCAGCCACGTTTTTTTGACCACTGCGAGATTTATGTTCGAACAGTCGCTGTAATTCCCGAAAACGGGATCGGATATCTTTGACCTTACCGCCCAGTTCTCGCCGTATGTTTTTTCGAGCCAGCCTCCCTTGTGTTCGATATACTTGATCTCTTTTCCATACCGTACCGAGCCGCTTGGCGTAAATACATAGCGCTGCACCTCCTCAATATCGATATCGGGGATAAGTTTGCCTTTCGAGAAAGACATTCTCAGCGTAAAACAGCGGACATATAAATTGTTGTCCTTTCCCCGTAAAAAAACAGCGGCGTTTTTCATGTCTTGGATCGTCCGGCCTGTGTAATTGTACATGCAGTTGGTAAGCCTCGCCTTGACCCTGCAAATCGGACAGCGTATAATGGAGCGGTGATCCTGCGGTTTCCATTCCGAAAAGAACTCTTCGCCACAGTTGGTACAGCGTGCCATTGCCGCGTTATACAGGATATGCGGAGAAAGCAGCTGCCGAGTTTTGGTTTTGAGCTTTTCGGACAGCTCGGGGAATTTTGGGAGATATTCAAGAGCTTTTTCCTTTTTCATCAAGAACGCCCCCTTACCAGTCAATACCCAGATCGTCGAGGGTAAGAGACAAGCTTGTTTTCTTTTCCTCGGGCGTGGGAGCTTCGGCGGAGTTTGGAGCAACAGGCGCAGCGTTACTGAATCCTCCGTCGCCGAGATCTATCGTCATCACAACGTGAATATCCGCTCCGGGGAAATAAAACTGTACGGCCCTTTTGTAAACGTCTATGTCGGGAATGTGGACGCCGCTGCCCTTGACGGTATATTCAACACATTCCTTGAGCGGTTTGCCCGACTGAACGACTGCCTGTGCGAATTCGCCATTTTGCTTACAGAATACTTTCAGCGTATCGAGCACACATTTCTTGACCGCCTCGCCCTTTTGAGAGAGCTTTTTGCAGTCCTCGTATTCCTTATCCAGTTTGCTTATAGCTTTTTCTGTCATGGTGATTTTCCTTTCCTGAGCACCGCTTTGTTAAGCGGTACTTTGCGTTTGTGATTTCTTCTTTCTGACGAGCCTGAACCGTGCGAACGGTCTGCCCGTGATCTCGTTTGTGCCAATGTAGGAGCTCACAAGCTCCCAGCCCGGATACAGCCGCTCGACGACCTGCTTTACCTCGTCGTTGCGCACTGCGTCCTGTATCTTGCGCATGCGCTTTTTGGTTATGCGGTTGTCGTCGACAACGTCGTCGGGGCGAAGGAGATTGTGCGAACCGTTCCACGCGCGTTCGAACTTTGCTGCTTTCTCCTTTTCCTTCGTTAAGTACGTGCACAACGATTCGCACAGTTCTTTGCCGTTATCGGGAGTCAGCCGTTTTGAATCCTTAATTCGTCCCGCTGTCCATAGACGCTCGATATCGTCGCGGTTCAATCCGCTCCCGCTGTTGACGATGATATGAAAGTGCGGACGCGTTCCCTTGCTCCTGCCCTCATATACATACAAGTATTTTAGTTTAAGTCCGACTCTGGCATACAGTCGCTTAAGACGCTTGACATAGTTGGTGAACTCGCGGTATGACTGTTTCTTGTTCGTCGCATTGGCAAACGTCAGAGTTACCATATAGTCGCCTGTACGGAAGTTGTTGTGGAACAGCCAGCGAAAATACTTTCGCGAGCGCTCGTCGTTCAAGTCCTTGATCTTGGGAGGAGAAGCCCGCGTTTTGCTTCTCCGCAGTTGTCTTACCGCTTCCTGCTCCTCGTCCGAATACTCGAAAATGTCGACCTCTTTGTATCGGCAATTGTATCTGCTGAGTTGTTTTTCACGAATAAAGGTATGCTTGATTATATTTATCACTTCCTTTGTTGAATTGTTGAAAAGCCATTGAAAATTAATAAAACGTCCGAAATGTCAATGCTATTAACAAGCCCGACAACGGCGCTCCCGCGCCGATTTTTTGAATTTTCCTATTGACTTTTTTACAAGAAAGTGATATAATATTTATAGGGTGATTTTGTAACGTTTTTGCAATCGCCGCATTGTGCTTCGCAAAACGCTGCAAAACTTGATTTCACTTTCCTGCTTTGTTCCCGCCGACTTTGGCGGGGATTTTTTTATGCTTTTTTCGGGAAAAGACACCGCACGACCGATGTGCCGCCGAAGTCGGTCAAATGCCCGCACTTGGAGCAATGCTTATCGCAGACCGCCATTTTGTATTTCGGGCACCGTACCCAGTTTCTATTTTCCCTGTGCGTTTTCTTGCATATGGGACATATCATTTTTCCGCATTCCTCCCCTCCGTGATCTGTTGTTTTCCCGGGCGTTCCTCGATCCGTCTTACACCTATATCCCGTCGGTAGTTGCTGTACCATGTCCATGCTCTCTTCTCGTCGAAGCCGAAGCCGCGCAGCTCACCGTCCTCGCACTGAACCGCGAATATGTAACGCAGCGCCTCGCGCTTGCGCAGATACTGCACCTGTCCCTTTTTACCGAAACTATCCACCGTTTCCCAACCGCCGTCATTCTTGATTATGGGCGGCTCTTTCTGTTGGTCGTTCTTTTCATTCTTTGGCTTGTTTTTTGGAACGTCGGGGACTTCTATGTTTTCTATGTATTCGGGGGCATATTCCTGACACTCAACTTTTTTGATTTTACTTATCGCCTTCATCGCATAACCTTTAGTTTGGTATGTTCTGGTTCGACTGGACAGAGATTCAAATAACGGGAAACCGTTGCTATGTCCTATAAAATACCCATCGTCATGAGTTTCATGGATTACCCATTTATTTTTAATCAGCATTTTCACACATCCTCTCAGAACGGATATTCGTCGTTATCCGCGGCGGCAAAATCGGGCGAAGGTTCGCTTGACAGCTGCGCAGGCGGCGCGTTCTTGTTTGCGTACTGCGGCGGCTCGGGCGGCAACGGCGGTTCCTGAGTACTGCCGTTACTGTTTTTCTCGCCCGTAAAGTGCAGCTTGTCCGCGATTATCTCGTACCATGTCGCGGGATTTCCGTTCTTGTCGGTGTACTGACGCGTCTGCATTTCGCCCTCAATCAGGATCATTCTGCCTTTGGCAAAATACCTTGTGACGAATTCCGCGGCAGCTCTCCATGCGACAACATTAAAGAAATCCGTTTTCTTCTCTTCGCCCTTGACCTGATAATTACGGTCGACGGCAATGCGGAACGAGCAGACGTTAGTGCCGCTGGGCGTGATCTTCAACTCAAGATCGTTGCATATCCTGCCCATCATTATAACTTTGTTCACGATCAGTCCTCCTTGAGATATCTCCGCACCGTAGACTCTACGGTATCGCACTCGATAGCTATCCGCCGCAGCGTTAATCCCTGGGCACGGAGCGCCCGTATCTTCAGCACCTTTTCGGCGGGCAGTCCGCCGCGCTTTTTGCTCCTGATCTCGACCTCGGCTCTGCGCAGCCGCTCGGTTATGTTATAGCGCGTCGTGCCGAGCTTGTGCGCGATTGACGTTACGGAATAGCCCTGCTTGTACAATATCGCCGCCTCGTCGTTCAGAGCTCCGTCATGCGTTTTAGCGAACGGGTTTGTGCTCTTGGGCTCGGGAAGTTCTTTTTCCGTTTTGGCACCGATACGCGCACAAAATCTGGGGCAATCAATTTGCAGTGCCGCCTGTATCGTCGATATGCCGCGCGGCTTGACGGTATCCAGCATGGGAGCTCTGCGTTGTGTACGGATCGCACGTTCCTGCGCGACATACCTGCCGTAGGACAGTCCCTCTGCCTCAGCCCGACGGACGATACGAGTTATATCGTTTTGGCGTTTTCGGCTCATTTGGACACCTCCCGCAATCCGAGAATCACCATTCCGTCTTTGCAGAATTGCGGATCATCTAGAATATATGTTATTTTGAATAACTTGCAAGCTCCGGTATAGTAACCGTATTTAACCTTGCGAGACATAGCGACCTGAAAAGCTGTGGCTATCTTGCGGAACGGGGTAAGCAAATCAGCATTTATATCGCATTCAGTTTGCTCTGCGGGGATAAACTCGTTGACCGCAAGAATATCTCCAACCTCATAAGGGCGATCCTTTTTGCGAACCTCAAAGGTTTTATCTCCGGTCACCAGACCGTTATAATATTCCGGATATGCTTTAACTGCGTGAACCATTGTTTTCCGCTCCTTTCAGCAGCTCGGGATTGTCGTAGATATTTCCAACTACCAACAGATTTTTGCTATCCCACAAATCCCATTCATCGGGGCTACGGTGCTTGCATTCCAAGGGAACAATATCCCAGCAATTAACAGCTGAATTACTACGCCAAACAATCTTGCATAATCTTCCGTGTTTGGTTTGAACAATATCCCCCTCGAAAATGAGCTTGCCGTTCTTGTCACGTAAGCCTGTGCACTCTCCGAGGGTTTCGGTGTCAACTCTCCACAGCCACTTACTTTGAATGTCTTCTATAAAATAGTTGTCTACGGAATTTATTCGTGACAAATCACCTTCGACCCATTTATTGTTGTTATCAACGCACTTCCCGCGCCAAAGTCCCCGCGTATCATTCATCGTCATCTTCGTCCACCCCGCTTTTCTCGTCATCAAACTCCAGATTACGCCCGACGTACATTCCCGCTATCATAAGCAACAGTCCGCCGACACCCTTTCCCAGTGAGATCCATAATTCCTCGATCCCGTATGTAATATGCTGATCGTTCAGATAGTCCAGATGACCTATCGCGCATATACACACCAACAGACCGAGCCAGAACAGAACATTCGTAATGATAAGCCGCCGTTTGGTTTCCTTTTCAGTCATGGCTTGTCCTCCCGTACTATCTGTTCCAACATTGCTTTCGTGTCCGCTATTGATGCCTCGATCATGTTTATCTCATGCTCGCAATCCGTCAGCAGCTCGTCCAGCCACGCGATCTTTGTTTTGTCGGTGCGGTCGCCGCGCATATCAATGTACCGCACTGCTTTTGTTTCAACATCGCACTTGCGTATGTTAAGTACTCCAATGATATAAAGGAGCCGATCTTTTGTAAATCCCACTAATTACACCTCCATAATAGAGCTTGTCCGCTCTTTAAACGTCCTTGCGAATTCACTTCGCGGCATTTTCAAGCGCCTCACGCTCCGCAAGACGGCGACGGATCTCATTGTTTATCGCCATTTCCCGCGCAACATCGAGAACGCGCTGTTTGCGCTTTTTCATTTCCTCCTCGGGAACCCCCGCGATGCATGCGTCGTCGACCTCGATAAGCGCGCCGTTTTTCGTTCTGAATGTCTTAATAATTGCCATAATAGCACCTCCTGTTTAATTGTATGCTTGTGGTGTTTGTACAGTTGTCAATCATACTTGTGAAACTCTAACGCTGCCTTGTGCCGCTTTTTCTAGCTCGCCAGATTTTCTGGGATATTCAGCACCTCCCGGAGCTTTTTGGCGGCCAGCTTACTGTAACGCTGACCGCACATAAATCCGTTGATAGTGCTCTCCGCAAGACCGGTAATTGTTGCAAGGTCCTTGTTCGTCATGTCGCGAAGCACCTTTTGCTTGCTGATCTCAGCACGCAGCTCTGTGTAAGCGTCCATTTTCTCACTCCTTTCTTGATTTATCACCGCCCTTATGCTATAATGAAAGCGAAAGGGGGGTGAAAAAATGTCAATCACCGTACTGGAAGAGAGATTTGCAGAAGCAATTAAGGATTTTAAAAACGATATCCAAAGCGCCTATACCGAAAGCTCCAAAGAACCCGCGACAAAACATGACATCAATGAGCTTGCACGGTACACGGAATATGCGCTCGACAGCTTCTCCAAATCAATAATTGATTATCTCAAATCCAATTAGTTTTTATCAGCCGTCTTTGTCCACTCGGGAACGAAGGCGGCTGATTTCGCTCTCAACCTTTTTTGCAAACTGCGGGAAAGTCAGCTTGTCGGGATAATTCCACAAGGTTGCTTTCGCGTCACTCTCCAGAATTGCTATTCTCTTTTCAAGAGCACGCAGCTTCTTTTTGAGCCGCTTATGTTTGTTCATCGGTATCATCTCGCTTTCGTTACTGGCTCAGCCGTGAATTATCAAGGCATATTGACATAATCCGCCATTTGTGATATAATAAATTTGTCAAGTTTTTTATATCGGCTGCGGCGGACTTTTTCTTTGCCAAATTTCCTTGACAAGTTTATTATACAACGAAATTTCGTTGAAGTCAATACCTTTCCAACGATTTTTCGTTGTTTCTATCATTTTAACAAATTTGTGGAGGGATAGTTGTGTATAATGCACAAACAACAAAAAAACGCATTATGGATTTGTGTAAAAACCAAAGTGCAGAGCAAATGTTGAAGGATTGTTCTTTGGGTGTAAATGCTATACGACAAATTAATGACACCAAAGGAATGGCATCCTTTAGTCTCGCCAAAATCGCCGATTACCTTGACTGTTCCGTAGATTATCTGTTAGGGCGTACAGATAATCCACAGGCACATATAAAAGCTACAGCGGTCAACAACAAACTAATTGCTCTGTTGGCTCAACTTACAGAAGAGCAGCAGGTGATGCTTGAAGCTCAAATCAAGGGGCTTTTGGAGCAAAAAAAATCCCCGCCGCCAAATGGCGACGGGAAATAATCAGCGTTTAATTGCTTAACAGTGACGAGATGAATTCAAAAATGCTTTTTTGTTCATCTTCCGAAAGCAGTTGAAAGTCGTGGAGGATAGTCTTCTCCAAGTCTGTCAGCTTGCTTTCGTCTATGTAGCCTTCCTCGTTTTCGTCGTTGGGCATAACAACAAAAGCTCCCTTCTTTGAAGTCACTGCCGGCTGTGCTGATATCATTATAGCACAACACACTCCTTTTTGCAGGGATTTGTTGAAAAATAGCGCATTTCGTTATAAAATAACATCTTGGGAGATTGACACATATGGCAGATATTAAGAAAATACTGATGGGAACGGCAGTGAGCGTAGGAGCGATATTTGTCGGTTCTGCGGTAATTGCGGGAATCATTGATTCATTTAAGGACGATAATGAAAAAACAACTATTATTGAAAACTCATCCATTTTTGAGAATATCTCATCTCCTGTTTCAGAACCAGAAAGTTTTTCATCGATAAATAGCAATGACGAAAATACGGATAGTAATTCGATTGATAATAGTTCGTCCGTCAATGTTGAGGATAATTCGGTTGATATTATCCAAATAGATAGTTCTGAATTAAATGGTAGAGGAATAGCAGACAATGGACGAGAAGAACCGAACTATATCGGCACAAGTGGGTATGCTGTCGTTTCGTATTCAGAAGAGCACGTTTTAAAAGAAACAGATAACTTCAGTGATAAACTCCTTTGGGAAATTCCTACCTATGAAAAAGACAAACAGTTTTGGAACACAGCAAAATACACTTTGTCTCATAAAACAGAAGTTGTTGTAATTGAGCAATTTTTAGAACACAAAGGCTATGGTTCTTATTCAGGTTATCTTTTGGTGGAAGAAACTAATAATGGAAAGCAAGTATACATTGATGTTAGTAACTATATAACAAAACCTTATTGGAGTTACACTAGTGATTTGGTTACAGCTGCAAAGATAGGTTATTTCGTTGCTGAATTTAATCAAAAGAGTGATTTCTATCCCGTAGATCGTAGTGGCAATAAAGTCACATTAGAAAATGGAACTATTGTTTTAGCAGTAGGTAGCAAAGCATATAATAGCGAAAATGGCATTGAAGCTATTGTATGGAAAGAATGGAAAAATGGATATGGTGGCATTGAGGTATCCTTTAATGAGGACGATTTATCCATAATGTTTTAAAAAATATGTCAAAGGTAACAAAATGTATAGAAAAATAAAGCAACGCACTCACGAAATACTCGAGGTCGCGCGTCCAAACGACAAGGCGAGCCGCGCAGTGGATATCGCACTGATGTGCCTTATCCTGCTAAATGTGGCGCTGATAATCGCTGATACCTTTAATTTGCCTCCGCTTGCCTCAACGATCGGGGGTATTATTGAAAACGTTTCGGTCGCTATCTTTACTGTTGAGTATCTCGCGCGATTGTGGGTTGCCGATTTGTCGTTCCCCGAGCTGCCGCCGTTTCGGGCGCGGCTCAAGTATATACGGACGTTCGCGGCGGTTATTGACCTTGTATCGCTGCTGCCGAGCTACATTTCCGCGATGTCCGCTAACTTTATGGTACTGCGAATGCTGCGAGTGCTACGGCTTATTCGCGCATTCAAACTTAATCGGTACACTCATGCGCTGCACGATATTGGTGAGGTATTCCGCAAAAAGGCAAGCCAACTGATCTCGTCAATGCTGGTTGTATCGTTTTTAATGGTTATATCTTCGGTGCTAATGTACGACGCGGAGCACGAGGCACAACCAGAGGTTTTCGATAACGCGTTCTCGGGACTATGGTGGGCTATTGCTACGGTAACAACAGTTGGATATGGTGATATTTACCCCGTAACGGTCGTCGGACGAGTGATGAGTGCTATAATCGCTCTGCTCGGTATCGGTCTTGTAGCCGTGCCAACGGGTATTATTACGGCGGGTTTTTCTGAGCAGATTTCACAGAAACAGCAAGCTGAAGTGGACGAAAAGGATTTCTGTCCGTACTGTGGAAAAAAGCTGAAATAATTTTTTGCAATCGATTGCAAAACCATAATTGTATAGAAAGGAAAAGCAATGAATAATCCTAATCTAGCGAAACTAACAGAAAACAAATCCTTGAAAGCTGAAATAAAGGAGTATGATGCTCTTATCCACTTTAAACCTAGTAAATATGGATCATTGGCTGGTATGAAACAACAATTATATTCTGAAATATCTACATATACTGATGAGGAATTAGATTTTCTTAACGAATTTATTAATGCTAAAATGCTACGAACCGATAGAACAACGAGTGGTTTTTTACCAATATGGGCAGCAGTCTCTATTGCTTTAATTACTTTTACAACAGAAAATACACTAGTTTCACTATGTGGAATTGGATTAGTAGCTATACTTTACTTTACCTCTAATATTAGCGAAACAAGTATCGAAAAACTTCAATACTATTCAATGATATTGGCGTTGATTAATAAGGAATGGGAAAAGCGAGGACACACATTCAATGATACTCTTACAAAGCAAATCGATATTGATGAGGTGACCCAATGAAATACGCAATGTACCTCCGCAAATCCCGCGCCGATCTGGACGCTGAGGCTCACGGCGAGGGCGAAACGCTTGCACGGCACAAGAAGATGCTGTACGATCTGGCGGGAAAGATGGGCTTGGTCGTAGACGACGTTTACGAGGAGGTCGTTTCGGGCGACAGTATCGAGGGGCGTCCGCAGATACAGAACCTGCTCCGCGCTATCGAGGGACGGGCGTACACGGGCGTGTTTTGTATGGATATCGACCGTCTGGCGCGCGGAGACACTATCGACCAAGGAATAATAGCGCGGGCGTTCCGTATATCCGAGACCAAGATAATTACTCCGAAAAAGGTCTACGATCCGAACTCCGAGTTCGACGAGGAGTACTTTGAATTCGAGCTGTTTATGGCTCGCCGCGAGTTTAAGATCATCGGCAGACGTATTCAGCGCGGACGTATCGAATCGGCTAAAGAGGGACGTTTTATCGGCTCTGCCGCGCCGTATGGCTACGATAAGGTGAAAATAAAAGGCGACAAGGGCTACACTCTCGAGCCCAATCTCGCCGAAGCTAAGGTCGTTCAGCTTATTTACGAAATGTACCTCAAGGGCGACGGGAAAATGGTCATCGCAAAAAAACTGGACTTAATGGGAATAAAGCCGCGCAGCGGGAAGCCGTGGAGCAGCTCCACGGTCGTTAATATTCTCAAAAACCCCGTGTACATCGGAAAGGTGCGCTGGGGCTACCGCAAATATACAAAGGAGCTGACCGACGGCAGCGTTATCAAGCACCGCGAAAAAAATGAGAACTGCGTATACGTCGACGGTCTGCACCCGCCGATAGTCTCGGAGGACGATTTCAACCGTGTACAGCAGACGCTGAAGCAGAGGACTAACGCGCCCGTCAAGTCCGATCTGTCGCTGAAAAATCCGCTGTCGGGACTGATATACTGCGGAAAGTGCGGCGCTGCAATGACTCGTCTCGGAGAAAACAGCCGCTGCCGCAGCGCGACGATCAAGTGCTCCAATCGGTATTGCGATACCGTTGCGAGCAAGTTGCATATTGTAGAAGGTGCGGTGATAGACTTTCTGGACGGCTGGATCGAGGAGTATAAGGTCAACGTGGAACGAAATTCTCCGCTGCTGCCCGAATCGACGATTGAGGTGTACAAAAATAATCTGTCTGATCTTCGAGAAGAGCTTGACACCATAAAAAAACAGATCGACAAGACATACGATCTGCTGGAGCAGGGAATATACACGGTCGATATTTTTAAGGAGCGTAGCGCGAATTTAACGGCGAAAAGGGGAGAAGTGGAGCAAAAAATCACGGAGGCCGAGTGTGAGATCGAAAGGTATCGAACTAATCTGGAGATCCGCGAGAATTTTATACCATACTTTGAAAACGTCCTCGCAATCTATCGCGTAAGCTCCGATGTGACCGAGAAGAACCGTTTGCTTAAGACGATAGTCAGCCGTATAACATACACCAAGGACGTGCGCAATACGCGGCGAGATCCCGATGCGGCATCGTTTAATCTTCGCATATTACCGAGCGTTACCGAGTAGCATAATCACGTATATCCATATACATACAGCGCTCCAATGTCCGTACAGCCAATTGAGGAAGTCCGCAAGGTGCTCACTTATGCGGTATCGGAGATACCGTCCGAGAAGATACTCATGGGAATGCCGAATTACGGCTACGACTGGACGCTGCCGTACACGCGCGGCACGGCGGCGCAAAGCATAGGCTTCATAGCGGCGACCGACCTTGCGGTACAGCATAACTCCGAGATACATTTCGATGAGATTTCGCAGACGCCTTACTTTAACTACACCGAAAACGGTACACGTCACGTCGTGTGGTTTGACGATCCGCGCAGTATCGACGCGAAGCTGCGGCTTGTCGAAGAATTTGACCTCGCGGGCGCGTCGTGGTGGACAATAAACCGCTGCTTTGTTCCGAACTGGCTAATCGTGCAAAATCAGTTTGAAGTTGTGAAGTTATAACAAAATACCCTGCGGACGATAATTCCGCAGGGTATTTTGTTTAAATATTACCGTCGGGTCTGCCGCCGAAATTATCGGGAGGGTTGCCTTCGGGAGGAGTTCCTCCGAAATTATAATCGGGACTCTCTCCTCTGCTGCTGTCGTTTGGTCTGCCCATTCCATCGCCGCGGTTTCCTCCGCCAAAGCCTCCGTGACCAAAACCGCCCGGACCTCCGAAGCCTGCGCCGTTAGCGCCGTTGCCCGTAACGCCCTCCTCGGCGGTGAGCGTCGAGAGCAGCTCGTCGTCCGCATAGATATCGTATTCCTCGCCGATAATGAGCTTGTCGCTCGTGAATATCAGCGACTGGCACTGCTTGGGAGTTACTGTCGACAGTATTGTTGTGCCGTCCGACGAACGTACCTCGACAGTACTGCCGGCGTTTACATTCGCGTTGATTGACAGGCACGGTTGCGAAAGCGTGCTCGGTGCCTGAGCCATACCAGACGCGCCGAGAGCTATAAGCGTACCGCCGCTCACAGCGTACGATCTCTCGTAGTCTATCGCGCCGTTGCCAGAATTGGTCGGGCCGTATACCACGACATACCCGCCGCTCTGCGCGATAGTGCCGTTGCTGTCAATGCCGTCGCCGTCGGCGTTGACGGTGATATTGCCGCCCGAAATGCTGATATAGTATTCGTCGCTGCTTTCGCCGAAACCGAAAAAGCTGCCGTTGTCGCCGCCCGCGGCGTTCAGACCGTCGTCGGCTGCCTTAATGTCGATCTCGCCGCCGCTGATCTCAATATTCTTGCCCTCAAGACCTTCGTAGCTCTTTGTTACAGTGATAGTGCCGTCCTTGACCGTAAGCGATCCGTCTGCGTGAATACCGTCGTCGCAGGAAGATAAGGTGAGCGCACCGCCCGAAATGCTTACATTTGCGTTGGAGTGAACACTGTCATCGGCTGACTTGACGTTTATCTCACCACCCGTTATAGAGATATCCGTGTTTGCTTTAAGCCCCTTCCGGCTTTCGGTGTTGTCCGTTTGGGTATCCCAATCGAACGGTTTGGAGTTTGCCTTGACTTCCGCATTTGCGCTTTCGCCGCCCGCCAATATCGTGATGTTTCCGCCATCGACGTTAAGCTCCTTTTCCGCTTGAATACCGTCGTTTTCTGCGGTTATGTTGAGTGTTCCGTCCGATATCGTGATATATCCGCGTCCCTCGTCGGTATCGTTCGTGGACTTTATACCGTCGCTTTGCGCGTTTATCGTGATGTCGCCGCCGGTTATCTTCACATAGTCCTTGCCGACGATACCGTCATCGGCAGCGGTTATATTTAAATTTCCCGACTTTATCAACAGTCCGTCTTTGCATTTTATCGCGTCCTTGTAATTGCTCGTTACATTCAGACTCCCGTGACCCATTATCACCAGATCGGCGCGCGAGAATACAGCGCCGTCTGGTTCGGTTTCATTGGCTGAAAAAGTATATTCGGCGCTGTCGGACAGCGAGTTTTCGGTGTTTTCGTTAAGATACAGCGCGAGCGTATCACCGCTTTCGCAGTTTATGACGCTGCCGTCGGCGCTCTTCAGCGAAACGCCGTTCAGCCGCAGTGTGACCTTATCATGCTTTCCGACGTTGACTATAACCTTGGCGTTATCCGAGCTTCCCGAAAGCGAGTACACACCCGCCTTGGATATCGTCACGACGTTGTCATTGACAGCCGCGCCGTTTCCGTCAATATCGATTTTGTCCTGCGAGAACGTTATCGAACAGTCGACTGACTGCGGCTCGTCGACATCGACGGGATCCTTTGGCGCGTTTACTGAGTTCTGCTGTTCAATATTGCTGTTGATCAGCGGACTTGACGTTCCGCTTGAGTTATCGTTTGTGTCGTTCGCACATCCCGTCATAGCAAATGATAATGCGCATAATGCTGCCAGCGTCTTAAAATTCATATTCATATCAACACCTCCGAAGTAATTACATTTCCTCGTGATTGTCCGTCAAAACACTGCAAGCGACCGTAAGATTTCCGTTTTTTATGCGGATTTTGTCGAGAAATTCCTTCTCCTTTTCCGCGTTTTTCAGGATAATCTCATATCTCAGTTCGTAAAGCGTTCCCATGCTCACCGTCTTTGACATTATCAGACGCGAGCTTGATGTATATTCTGCGAAAATCTCTTTAAAGCAGGTCATATAGTCCACGTCCTCTGGAATAAGCACTCTTAAAAGCTTCGCGGTCTTGACAATACCGAACGCCGGGATAAATCCGAGCGCCGCCAGTATGATGCCGACCGACACCGCGATAATAGCCGCAAATCCGAGATAACCCATGCCCGTCGCGAGACCTATTCCCATTGCCAGAAAAACGTAACACAGCTCTCTCGACGTTCCGGGCGCCGAACGGAACCTTACCAGATTGAATGCGCCCATGACCGCGATACCCGCGCCTATCGAGCCGTTCACCAGCATTATCACCGCCTGCACCAGCACGGGCAATACTACCAGCGTCACCATAAGATTTTTTGACGCACGCGGATTGTTGAGTCTGTACAGAAACGCCGCCCAAAGTCCCAGCACTGTTGAAGTCAGCGTACAAAAGAGTGCACTCTGTGCGGTAAGTCCGGTTGTTGTGTCAATTATACTTGAAAACATTTTTTACTCCCATTTATGTCTTTTTTTATCGGGGTCAAACTCCCACTTTATATTTTTGTCTTATTTCGTTGGCAAATATATTGCCGTATTTTGAGAACGAGCCGTGGAATATCTTCTTTTCCGAAAGCGTCCTCGCTAGCCATATCGGGATAGCTCCCGCGGATTTCACCTCCATGACCGTGTATGGCTGGGTGATAAGATATTCGCCATGATCTCCCGCGCGAAGGTCGAGATCGTCGCGTCTGAAACGGACGTTCCCGTCGAACGTCAGGCGGAATTCCTTGTCGTCTTTACCGTAGTACGCCTCTCTGTCGTAGCAGATAACGATCTTCGGTTTAAGGCTCATGCGCCGTATCATGTAGTCTATCTCCTCAAAGACCTGCCCGCGCTTATCGGGGGGAGTGCCGTCGGTTATGTAATTGTGAAGCTCCTTGTACGTCAGCTCAAATCTTCGCTTGTAAGTTATCCCGCGGAACTTTTTCTTTATCTCCAGAAATGCGGGGGAATTGTCCACGGCGCATTGCCCGTAAGTCCTGAGCCTCAGCTTTTCCTTATAAACGGGCTTTCCGAGCGAGCTTCTAATAAGATCGTTATTGAGGTTGTCGAGGTAGATATTCAGTATCGTATGCCGTCCGAAATCGTCCTCGGTCATATGCTTTTCGATCTCGCTGCGGAGAAAGGTGTATTGTTCCTCGTTCAGCAGGAACTTCATTTCACGCCTTTTAAAGGTGTTAGCGTATGCCATTTATTTCTGTCCTTTCTTTGTCGTTGGTTGTATTATACCGCAATATTGTGATAATTTAATGATAAAAGCAAAAATATTTTCTGTAACTTTGTGCAATATTTATGTTTTCTGCATGTAAGCTTTTTTGAGCATGTTAAATTAACAACAACCAATGAGTTATTGAAATTATGCTTATGTTTTGCTATAATGTAAATACTCCAAAACGAAAGGAAAGGTGTTATGTTATATTTATCCGAAAATCTGAAAAAGTACCGTGTACAGAAAAATCTTACGCAGGAGGACATTGCGGAGTATCTGGGCGTTACGCCGCAGAGCGTGTCAAAATGGGAGCGTTGAGTTTAACATATTTAAGGAGACCAAGCTAAACCCGAATTATGACAATGTTGCTTAATAACAAGAAAAGAACGCAGTTGTATAAAACTGCATTCTTTTTTATGAGGCATATAAAAATATATACACTAGCATTAAGACAATATCCTAAAAATGGACGATATGGGTATACGATTGAAGCTTATCTTATACACAGATTTTAGGCGAAAACGGGAAAAGACACCTAACTTTACAACCGACTTTTAAATTGTCGAAAATTTGCCGAAAGACGGGCGTTGAGCGTTAATGTGGACACGCTCCGGCTTTCTTGATTTCTTTATTTGTCAAACCAACCTTGTTTTTTTGGTCATTGTATCTTTTCTATGGTGAGACGTTCGTAAGAAAAATTTCCCAATGCCGGAATGTCGGAGAAATCAAACGAGTACTTTATGCCTGCCGTTTCATCGATAAGCGTTTTTTTGTCAGCAATCTTGATATCGTTTCCGCACAATACGGACGGCCAACCGGAAACGGTTTCGCTGTTTGTAACGATTTCTACCTTGTCGGGCAGTTTTGTATTATAGACGATCCCGAGACCCGCTTCGCAGTTCCCCGTTAAGCTTACGGCGCTGTTTCTGTTCGGCAGTATCATCGCGAACCGAACCGTTTCGGTTATATCGTCGGCTACATATTCGGGCGTGTCATCTAAATAATATCGCATGGCAACAATCGGATACTCCAGATCGTATATGTCCAGATAAGTGCCTATTCTGTCGGGAAAGACCCGATATTCGGGCTTGAATATACCCTGTCCAAGGATCGTCGGAGCGAAAAATATTTTGCCGTCGTTTCCCGAAAGCGGCGAGTTTTCGTTTTCAATTTCAATGTATAGCTCCCGTGCGTAGATCGTGCCGGGAAAATTTTCTTTATCGGTTCTAACATATTGTCCCACAAGCTTGACGGTATAATCGCCGAATGTGTGCGTTTCAAAGATCATTTTTTCAAGACCGATAGGCGTTACCTGAATAGGTCTGACGCTTCCCTGCGCGTCAACTTTGTCGCATGGGATATTGGGTATCTCGGTTTCGCCGTAAATGCCCTCCATGTCCGCGTAGTAACATTCCGTGCCGCGGCATGTCGCCGTAACCGGATATGCGTCATCGCCCGATAAGTCTTCCGAGATGTCATCGTTCGGCTCGCCGGGACTGTTATCGGTAGAGAGCGCGGAATTTTTGTCGTCCGAGGAATCCGTATCGTCGCTTTCGGCAGACGACGGAGCTTGGATATTCGACTGACTTTCGGGAACACTTATTTCGCATGCCGTAAAAGCGGCAAGAATAAACGCCGTCGTGATTATTGCTGTGATTTTCTTATTCATAATGGTACTCCTGTTCTGTGTGTGGTATTACTTTAACTGCGCATATATGCTATAATCCAAAATTCATCTGTATTCAGACACATTTCTTTAAACTCGGCAAAAGAAATATTGTGTCTTCCAAAATATTTATTGTTTAGATTATTGGGATCTACGACCGTGATTTCCTCTGCTACGATATCAACACACTCGACCACCATATAGTGTCTATAGTCGCCCCCACTATAATAATTAAACCATTTTGTGGAATCAACCATAAGAATCGGTACAGCATCATAAATAAGACTTATCTCAAGATAATCAAGCGCTTTCAAATATGTTGAATAGGAATTATCCCAAAATCCCCTGTAATCATATGAATAATTGTTTCTGTCAGCAACATTGTTTTTCATAATGTCTGTTACTTCATAAACATATGCCCCATCTCCCTTGCTTTGCGGCATTTGGTTCGCGACATTTTGCTGCCACCTATTGGTCAAAGTCATATTTGTTGTATAATAATAATCTGGTGCACCACTCCCAATCAAAGCCATTACCGTTGAGGCAGGTCCGCAGAAGTTGCTATTTATTTGTTTTACTTCGGGAATGAAATACGAGGTGTAGTATGTTTCATCGGTCGAAGCACACGGTGAAGCTGACGAATCAAGAGTGTCAATTAACGAATTCTCAATAATTCTAAAAGCCGAAGCTCCCTCTTGCTCAAAAATGTAAATGAACTCTTCACTCTTTGTGGCACGATCGACAATTTTATCAATCATATCTGCCTGTTCGGGATACTTTGTCTTGAAAATGCTCTTGATATTAGCGGCACAACTGTCAATACTTAAAGGTTCCACACATTCCGTATCGACAGCTGCGGCAACTTGAGTTGCCGCACTTGTGATGGCAAGCGTTCCTACCATTGTTAATGCTAATATGTTTTTAACCAATTTGGTTTTAATTTTAATCAACCTCCTGAAAATATACTTTGATTTTGGATTTACTCCACTACTCCGTCAAGTGTAAACTTATCTTCCAAACAAGTAAACATATGATCGACAATTTTGCATTGTTGAAATGCCGTGCCACTTTTTGCATTTGAAAGATATGGTTATATCGACTTCTCATTGCTATAAACCGTAATAGCCTCCGTCTTACCGTTTTTGTCGGTCAGCGCAAACACAGATTTTACGCGATATGCACTGTTTGTAAACCCGTTCCAAAACTGTACACCTTGGAGCGGGCAAGTTTCAATCGGCTTTTTTGGGGGATTGATTTTCCATCTCGATAGCTTCATTCCACATTTTATCAGCAGTTTTTTTGCCCTTTTCTACAAATTGGGGGAATAGCTTTTTTAGCAACAAATACATCAAGTATCCTATAATCGTACCAAGCGTATTGCAAATATTCCTCAGCCGACCCGTTATGTTATATTCACATAGGCGGTATCACTATGGTGATTTTCCCGCTGTTTTTCGCGAAATTCACGGTGTACTGCGTGCCCCCGCGTTTCCCGTCATACACGGCGATAAGCACATCGCAAAGCTCCACTAGCGCGCGGTTTCGCCTGAGCATACAGTTTTTGTCATAGTGCGGTGAGATCATCATAGTCCTGTCACATTGTCCGAGAATAGTCTTGTAGCGAGCCTTGTCCGCGGAAGTCCACCTGTCCGTCTGCTCGGGGCAGGGGAGTACCGCGATAAGCTTTATATCTGGGTGTGTTTTTTTATGTTCGAGAACAGATTCCGCCGCCCACGTGTCCACGCCGAGTGCCATTCCCGTATAGAACTCGTCCGCGCCGTCGTTTATCAGCCTGCCGATCTGCTTTGAAAGACGTTGCTTTAAATCAACACACATCGGGTCGTCCTCTCCGAAAAACGGGAGCTTTTCGGGGCGATAGCCCGTAAATGAAATTCTGTACATATTATCCTCTTTACCAAATTTCTCTATTCCAATCTTCCGTTCAGGGTATCTCGGTCGTTATGGGCTTTTAGTTGATATACGTCCAGCTCCTCTATCGGGATATCGGACTCAAGCATATAGGTCTCGACGCGTTCTGTGCAGGAATGCACGTCTATTTCTTTTTCCACAAGCGGAATTTCGAATAGGTCAACGCTGTCGCTTATATCGGAAAAGAAATCCGAATTGGCATAGCGGTGACGGTTGTTCGCAATATAGATCAGATCGTCGTCCGACAGCGCTATGACGTCCTCCGCGGAATTGAATACGAACCGCTTTAATTCCGCGGACTGAACCGAAATTACCTCTTCCAAAGAATAACTATCGGATGGGCTGTTTGATCTCGAAGCGGATTGCTCGGAGCAGCCGCAGAGTATTATAAGAGCGAGTGCCGTTAAAATCGATCTTTTCATTTGAAAACTCCTTTCGGTGTGCCTTTGAATATAATACCGAATGACCAACGAAAAGATTTCATAAAATCAAGAAAATATCGATTTATATCGTTTATTTATTGCTTTGCCGCTTGCGGTATTCGAGATAGCTGTCGAGAATGACCGCCGCTGCCGCTTGGTCAAGCACCTGCTTGCGTTTTTTGCCCCGCTTGTTTATCTCGTTCATGTAATTTATTGCGGTGCTGGTGGAGGAGCGCTCGTCCCACATCATTACCTCGACGTCCACGAGCTCGCGTAGCAACCGCGCGAATTCGTTGCACTTTTCGGAGCGTTCGCCGCGCGTGCCGTTCATATTTACGGGGTCGCCGACTATTATCATCGCTGCCTTTTTTTCAATCGCTATTTTCGCCACGCGTTCGACGCATCTGTCGAAATGGTGCTCGTATACCGTTTCAAGGGGCGACGCTAAGGTCTCGGTTTCGTCGCTCATTGCGAGACCCGTTCTGCTGTCGCCGTAGTCTACCGCCATTATCTTCATTGCAATTCTCCGTTCTGAACACATTTACAGTTGATATTGTAACATATTTTCTTTCATTTGTCAATACGTAAATTGAAAATTTTTTGATGAAAAACGGGGCTTGACAAAATCGGGATATCGTGATATAATATTTAAAGTGAATATTGTAAAGCTGTGACAAGAAACAGTAGGCGCGAAAGGTATTCAGAGAAGCGGCGGCAGGTGCGAGCCGTTATATCCGAAGCGTTGAACCCGTCTTGGAGCGCGCCGCGAAATAAGTGGCGACGGTTTCTCCCGTTACGAGAATTGAGCTGCGTGAATCGACTATCACGTCGATCCCGAATTTGGGTGGTAACGCGGGTGTAATTACTCGTCCCTTAACTATTGGTTAAGGGGCGTTTTTTTTCGGGCGAGTGTCAATAAGCAGGAATTCGCAGCGGTAAATCGAAATTTAAAGGTGATTTTTATGAACAAGCGAGAACTTATTTACATAGCTGTTTTGACTTTGGTAATTGCATTTATGGATATAACGGGAATACCAAGTGTGTTTTTTATTAATATTCAAGTTGCAGATATAGAACCATTTTACTTTACATTGATGATCAATTTCTTGATTATAGGTATAATAGCTTTCTTGTTTTTAAAAATACTATGCCCTAACTGGAAATTAGGATTTACAAAGACAGGATTGATAGATGGTTTCAAAAAATACGGAATCGTTGGAATCGCTGTCGCGGTAATGGGCTTTATTGCATTTTATGTCGGATTATTGCCTTTTGATCGTCAGCCGTCTACTGCAAAAGTGCTTGTTGAAGGTGTCATATATTATGTTGGCGTTGCAATAGTCGAGGAACTGTATGTGCGTGGTTTATTGCTAAATCTAATTGAAAAGATGCTTGCAAAAAATAAAGCCAACACTTTGATTTCAGTTATATTATCATCTGTAATCTTTGGAGTGGGACATATATTCGGCACGTTAAATCAACCAGTACTTGTTATAGTAGGTAAAGTTGTCTGGACTGTAGGTATGGGTATGTTCTTCGGAATGGTATATAAGAAAACAGATAACCTGTGGCTGCCGATTATTATTCATTTTCTTATTAATGCTTGTGCTTTGCCATATTGCTTTTCAAATATAAGTGGGTATACCAATTTAACATTATATATTATTATACCCGTGTATATAATTTTAGGAATTTACAGTTTCGTGGAGTTAAAGAAGAAAACCTGAAATTCCAATTTATCGCTCATCCGATTTACAGACTTTCACCGTGTTACAACGGCAAAATTAAGGAGGACTAAAAATGAAATTAGATAAGTTAATAGGCGACAGGTTTAAGGAGCGCCCGTCCGACTGTCAGATTGACAGTCACGCGCTGATGGTTCGCGGCGGTTACATCAAGTATGTGGCGAACGGAATTTTCTCGAATTACCCGCCGCTCAAGCGGATAACGCGCAAGATCGAGCAGATAATCCGCGAGGAAATGGACGCTATCGACGGTCAGGAGGTAATGTTCCCCGTCGTAATGCCTGCGTCTCTCTGGGAGGAGAGCGGACGCTATACGTCTATCGGCAGCGAAATGGTGCGCTTTTCCGACCGCGGCAGACAGCCCCTCGTTCTCGGTATGACCCACGAGGAAGCGGCGGTGCAGCTCGTACGCGAGTACGCGAATTCGTACACGAAATATCCGTTTATGATATATCAGATACAGACGAAGTTCCGCGACGAGGCTCGTCCGCGCGGCGGTCTGATACGCGTTCGCGAGTTTACGATGAAGGACGCGTATTCGTTCCATACTTCTCAAGAGGACTTGGAGGAGTATTACAAGCGCGCTCACAAGGCTTACGAGAACGTGTACCGCCGCTGCGGCGCGCCGAACGTTATCTCGGTGAAGTCCGACAGCGGAATGATGGGCGGCTCGGTATCGCACGAGTTTATGCTGCTCACGCCTATCGGCGAGGACAGTATCGCGATATGCAAGCACTGCGGCTACACCGCGAACGTCGAGGCAGCGCCGTCAATTATAACGAACGTCCGCGACGATGTTTCCGAGGCGCTTACTGAGGTCAACACCCCCGACTGCCATACTATCGAGGAGGTCTGCAATTTTCTCAAAGCGCCCGTTGAGAAGTCGCTGAAAGCCGTTATTTATCAGAAAAACACCGACGATAGCTTTGTAGTGGTATTCCTGCGCGGCGATCTGGACGTTAACGAGACCAAGCTCACGAACTTCCTCGGCTGCGATATCCACCCCGCCGTTATCGACGACGAATGCGGCTTAAAGGCGGGCTTTATCGGTCCCGTGAACCTTACCGTCAACGGCGAGCACACCGTGCTGTTCGACAGCTCGCTCAAGGGCGCGAACAACCTCGTATGCGGCGCGAACAAGGTGGATTACCACCTGACGGGTCTTGACATGGAGCGGGACTGCCCGAACGTTGAGTACCGCGATCTCGCAAAGATAATCGACGGCGGAGTTTGCCCCGAGTGCGGCGAAAAGACCATCAATATTTCGCGCGGCATAGAGGTCGGCAATATCTTCCAGCTCGGCACAAAGTACTCGAAATCTATGGGTATGACGTTCCTCGACAAGGACGGCAAGGAGCAGACCCCGATAATGGGCTGCTACGGTATCGGCGTGGGCAGACTTGCCGCGTCGGTCTGCGAGGCATCTCATGACGATTACGGTCCTATCTGGCCTATGGCGATAGCGCCGTGGCAAGTTCACCTCTGCGCGGTACGTCCCGACGACGAGCGCGTCAAGACTGCCGCGGACAAGCTCTACGAGGACTTGCAGGCGTCAGGCGTTGAGGTCATCTACGACGACAGAAATGTCCGCGCGGGTGTTATGTTCTCCGACGCCGATTTGCTCGGAGTTCCGCTGCGCGTGGTCGTAAGTCCGAGAAACCTCGACGAGGGCATTTACGAACTGTCAAGCCGCGACAAAACCCTCTCCGAAAAGCTCAAGCCCGAGGAGGCTGTCGAGCGTCTCAAGGCTCTTATCACGGAGATGTTAGTTAAGTAAAATAAAAGCAGGGGCTGTGCGGCTCCTGCTTTTATTTTTCGGTCTCAAAAACATTTCGTTTGTCTGTTCTATCGTCAAGGGCATGATAGACTATCGCCGTTTTTTGATGCCCCGTGCGTTGTTGGCACTGCCAATCACGATGAAATATAAAATAGTACAGACAATGCGGTTTAGGTCATAGAAAAAATTTTTCTTACACCCCTTGACAAATTTTGATATATATGTTATAATCTCATTAAGATATCAAAATGATATCAACAGAGTAATTGAAAGGGTGTGTTTTTATGGAGAAGAACGCTGAAAAGACTTATACCTACGAGGAAAAGGAGATTCACCCCGCGAACGGCTGGGCGGTGCTGTTTATTACGATTTTACTTATGGTCGGTTCGTTGGTGCTGACGATATGGGGCGCGACGGAGTCCACGGACGAGGCTCCCGCGGCTGCGCTTATTATCGGAATAGTCGTTATGGCTATCGGGTGGTTTCCGCTTATCGGATTGAAGATCATGCGTCCGAACGAGGCGCTTGTGCTGACACTGTTCGGTAAGTACGTCGGCACGCTGAAGAAGGAGGGTTTTTTCTTCATTAACCCGTTCTGTACGCCTGTCGGCGGAGGAAAGCTCTCACTGAAAACGATGACCCATAACAACGAAAAGCAGAAGATAAACGACCTATCGGGTAACCCGATAGAGGTTGGTATTGTTGTCACTTGGCGCGTTGTAAATACTGCTAAAGCGGTGTTCAATGTTCAGAACTACGGCGCGTTTCTGTCGATACAGGCGGATACTACGCTGCGCGACGTCGCGAGATGTTACCCCTACGACAGCACGGACAGCGATGAGAAAACCCTGCGCGGCTCGTCTGTCGAGGTCTCGGAAAAGCTTAAGGAGCTGCTTCAGGAGCGTGTTCAGATTGCCGGTCTGGAGATAATCGAGGCGCGTATCGCTCACCTCGCGTATGCTCAGGAGATCGCCGCGGCGATGCTGCAAAGACAGCAGGCGACCGCGATAATTGAGGCAAGACAGAAGATAGTGGACGGCGCTGTCGGAATGGTGGAAATGGCGCTCAAAAAGCTCAACGATAGCAATATCTGCGAGCTTGACGAGGAGCGCAAGGCGCAGATGGTATCCAATCTGCTGGTAGTCCTCTGCGGAAACAAGGACGCTCAGCCTATTGTGAACAGCGGAAGTATTTATTAAAATCCCAATTGGAGGGGGATTTTTATGAAGCAGAAAGAAAAAATTGTTGCATTTATAAGTATTGAGTTTGGCCTAGTCATCCTGTGTACTCTGCCGCTTTTTTTGCTGCACGCCGAACCCACAAGCCCGCTGATGCTTCTTACATCAATCATATTCATGTTCCTGCCAGCTCTCACAACTCTGATTGTAAAGCGATTGACACATGACAAGGGAGGGCTGTTTTTACAACTGAATATACGGAAGGCATGGAAGCAGTATCTGCTGGCGGCATTTATTCCCGGAGTATTGGAAGTAATAGGTGTAATGCTCTATTTTTTCATATTCCCGAGCCATTTTGACCTTTCCTTAACCTATGCGGCACAGCTTCTCGCTCTTAATGGTCAAACGGTTGAGCTGCCGCAGCTTAGTCTACCACTCGTCATCGGTATTGGTATGCTTCTCATATTGGCGGCGCCACTGGTTATTGTCAATCATGCGGCGGCTTTTGGAGAAGAGATTGGCTGGCGGGGTTTTCTGCTTCCATTGCTGATGGATGAACTTGGTGTGCGGAAAGCAGTATTATTGAATGGTGTTCTGTGGGGGATAGCCCACGCTCCGTTAGTCTGCTTTGGCTTAAACTATACCGGGGACTATCCAGGCGCACCTTGGACCGGTATTCTGATGATGGTGCTTTTTGCAACCAGTATCGGAATATTCCTCTCCTATCTAACGCTCAAATCCAGGAGCATTTTTCCGGCCTGCATTGCCCATGGAGCAATCAATGCCATTCGGGAAGCGCCGCTTTTTATCTGCCTGGATACTTATAATGCTATTCTGGGTCCAAAACCGTCCGGATTGATTGGCATGACTGGTTTTTTGGTTTTAGGAGCGATTATTTTAGTCAAGTTTATGCAATGCCCAGAAATGCAGGAGAACTGTTAGATTGCCTCCCAACGGATGGCATCCGCCGCAGATACCTTGGATTATCACAGGTATTGGATACCTATCCATTAGAAAACAGGATTTCGGACAGCGGGAACACAAAAGAGAATTGGGATTTATTAAATAGTAAACGTGATGGAATGCGGGGGTGAAGTTATGTTCAGTGCGGAAACTATTGTATCTCTGTTTGTCGGAGGACTGGCGGCGTTTATTATCCCGATAGCGGCGGCGGTTGTTTTTAAACTCAAGAAGCGTGAAACGTGGCTGCCCGGCGTTTTTATTGGCGCGGTAACATTCTTTCTGTTTGCTATGATATTAGAGCAGCTGCTGCATCTTGTAATGATGCCGCTTGTTCGAGGGAGCGTTGTGATGACGAGCATATACGGCGCTCTCGCTGCAGGTGTTTTCGAGGAAACGGGAAGATTTGTCGCGTACAAGACGTTGATGAAACGGCATTACACGACCAAAAACGCCGTGTATATGGGTATCGGTCACGGCGGTTGTGAGGCAATTTTACTCGTCGGCGTTAACTTTATATCGTATGCGGTCATCGCGCTTTCGGTGAACGCGCTCGGCGTAGAACAGTTCATAAAGATGAGCACCGCGGGAAACACGGAGATTGCCGAAACAATACGGCTTCAGCTTAACGCTATTGCTGACATAAATGCCGTATATGCGGTTCAGGCGCTGTTCGAGCGTATTATCGCTATGGTGTTTCATGTGTGTATGTCGGTGGTTGTATACAAGGCGGTATCTCGGCGCGGAAAGATTTGGCTGTATCCGTTGGCGGTGGTGCTGCACGCGGTGCTCGACGTTCCCGCGGTGCTGTATCAGACGGGAGTGATCACGAGTATTCCCGTGGTTCATGTGATAATGACGGTGTTCGTCGCAGCGGTGGTTTTCGGAACGGTAATGCTGTCGAAAAAGCTGCCCGATAAGACGGCGCAATAAGGGGTGAAAAAGATTTGAGCGACGAGGAAAAGAAGAATACGAAAAAGCAGATACCGCTTCGGCTTTCGTCGTCGCTGTACGCGGAGCTTATGAAGTGGGCGGAGGACGATTTCCGCTCGGTCAACGGACAGATTGAGTATCTGCTTACCGAGTGCGTGAAGTATCGTACAAAACACGGTAAGGATGATAAGGGCGGTGACGGCAATGAATGAGAACATGGTCAACAATGTGTTTTATCTTATCGGCGAGCTGCCGACGTCTCTTATCATTATGGGCGTCGCATTGTGGATGTGGAAAATGCCGCCAAAGTACGGCGAAATTGGCGGCTATAATACCAAGCGTTCCCGAAAAAGCACCGAGGCGTGGGATTTCGCTCAGACCGCCTATGGACGTTACGCGACGATAACTTTTGCGGTAGTGTCGGCGGCAACGCTTGCGGTTGGCTTATCGACGCTGTTTATGAAATTCGGCGAGATAGCGGGCTTTGTTACGTTTATGGCAGTCACAGGAGGACAGGTCGCTGCGCTGTTCGTCATTATAGCCGTTATCGAGCGTCAGCTTAAAGAGAAATTCGACGAGGACGGAAAGCCGAAAGGATAGGTGACATCATGGAGGATTTTTTTGGTGAACTGATTAGCGAATTGCTTGATGGCGCTGTGGACGTTATCGACACCGGGTCGACAAGCAGCGGACTGCCATTGGGCTTGAGGATAGCCTGCGCGGTTATGCTGTTTCTGTTTCTCGGAGGAGCGTTCGGCTTGATAGTCTTCACGGGAGTTATGCTTATAAAGGAGGACGGCTTGTGGCTGACGGGGATAATTATGTTCGCGATAGCCGCGTTTATGCTGGGTTATCTGATATTCAAATTCCGTAAGATATTCAACAGCCGCAGATAAGGGGGTGACCGAATGAGGTGGGAATATTTCCTTATACCTGCGATACTGATTATAACGGGCATTATTATGCTGTTGATCCCGACAAGCACAATATTCGCCTACAAAACAAGAACGGCTTCCACGAACGAGCAGACGCAGGAATTTTGTAATGTGCTTTCCGCGAGGATAATGAATCGATCGGGGTCGCTTCGGCGGTCGCTATCATTCTGACGCGCAACGCAAAAACCGGGCTTTTCGGGTTTAAAAATATGGCCGATTCGGTAACGCTCATTGCGATGGCGGCGCTTGTGCTATCCTTGCCGATAGTTAATGTCTGCTGCAAAAAAAAATTTCCGGATTTGTTTGACAAGGATAAAATCGATAAGCAATAATTCCCAAAATTCTCCGAGAATACCGCGCAAAATTAAATCCATAATAATTACACAGCGATTTGCTGTACAAAAGAAATCATCATTTCTTTCACGAAAGGAAGTAATTATTATGGGAACCGAATACGCAAACAAGCACATTGGTTGTTCTATCCACAACTGCGAGCATCACTGCTGCTGCGAGGATTTCTGCTCGCTCGACAAGATCGAGGTGGGCACTCACGAGGCAAACCCCACCGTTGTACAGTGCACGGACTGCCTCAGCTTTAAGGCTAAGCCCGGAGTTTCTAACAGCTGATATTAAGAATAAAGGCGGGAATTTGCTCCCGCCTTTTGTTATATTTTAGCGTTGATCATCAGCTTTTTCTTTTTGGACGACTTATTGCGCGAATACTCTCTCACCTCTGCGAAAACCTTTTTCCGCAGACACAGCACTGCTATCAGATTGGGTATCGCCATTAAGCCGTTGAGCATATCTGAAATTCCCCATGCCACACTCATATTCACCGTCGCGCCGATAATCGAGAACGCAATAAACATCGCGCAAAACGGCTTTTTCGCCCTGTCGCCGAACAAAAACGAGATGGCTTCTCCGCCGAAATAGCACCACCCGATAACGGTTGAGAACGCGAACATTACCACCAGCACCGACAAGACTGCTCCCGCGAACGTTCCGAACTTTGCTGAGAACGCATATGCCGCCAAACCCACGCCGTTCAGCGGTTTGACCTTTGCGCTCGTTATGCGTCCGCTTTCGTCCGCGATACCCGTTACCGTGATGATGTTCGAGTGCGTGATACCGCCGCCCGTTTTCACTTCAAGGAACTCGCCCTGTACTGTGTGCAGGCGCATTGTTTCGGGCAGCTCAATGCCGTCCGTTATCAGACTTTCGCTCTCGATCAATCGGCAGTACTGAATTTTTTCGTTAACGTCGGTCACAGCTATTTTTTCGGAATGACAATTGCCCGTCAGCAGCACAAGCGCGGTCAGCGAGCACATGATTATCGTATCGAAAAATATCTCGAAAACGCTCCACATTCCGCATATTACAGGGCTTTTCACACCGCTTGAGATATGTGCGAACACTGACGTTCCAAGCCCCGCTTCATTTGAGAATACACCGCGCTTAAAGCCCATTGATACTGCGGTCTTGACGGCGGCGCCCGCAATTCCGCCGCCTATTTGCGTAAGCCCGAATGCTGACTTCAAGATATTTCCGAGCACGGACGGAAGCTCGCTTCCGTTACTTATTATTATATACAGGCAGCCGATTATGTAGAACGCACTCATAAATGGCACCAGCCGCGCTGTGAACGCCGAAATGCGCTTCACACCTCCGAACACTATGATCGCCGCGAGCACTGCCAGAACTATCCCCGTAACGAGCGGCGGTACTCCGAAGCTTGTGTTCAACGCCTCGGACGCGGAATTCATCTGTGCGGCGTTTCCCATTCCGAAACCTGCGAGAACGCACAACACTGCGAATATCACCGACAGCGGACGGGCAAGGAAACGCGTTTTCGGACTTTCGGAAAGTCCGTCGCGGATATAGAGCATTGCGCCGCCTTTGTATTCGCCGTTTTCCTTGCGGCGGTAGAGCATTCCGAGGACGTTCTCGGCAAAGCCTGTCATCATACCGAACAGCGCTGACACCCACATCCAGAACACCGCGCCCGCTCCGCCGATAGCAAGGGCGGTCGATACGCCCGCGATATTGCCCGTGCCGAGAGTAGCCGCGAGTGCCTGACACATAGCCGCGAATGGGGAGACGCTATCCGCGTCGCGGTTGTCGGACCTTGCGAATACGGTCAACTTCAATATCTCGGGGAATCTCCGTAGCTGAAAGAACCCTGTCCGAACTGTGAACATCACGCCGGTAAACAGCATAAGGCAGAGCATAGGCGCGCCCCAGACTATATTGTCGTTAATGAATGATATCGTATCCATTATTCCTCCCAATCATTATGTAAATCAGATTTTAGGCTGCAGCCATCAAATGTTGGCAATTGTTAA
>ERZ778511.224-NODE-224-length-55406-cov-11.928240_pt1 | contig 55406 bp, 48 predicted proteins | sample MGYA00510347_ERZ778511 | MGnify/ENA primary metagenome ERZ778511 (study PRJEB29527, sample SAMN07138967) | mouse gut metagenome | material: feces | host: mouse | place: China:Nanjing | collected 2016-01-25 ...
ATCGTTTTAACGAGACGGAAGTTTCCTATGACCGCAGTAAGACGGTGATTGATTTGTTCCGTGCACAGGCGAAAAAGACGCCAGATCACACAGCCGTTGTCTACACAGATAGAAGCTATACTTATGCCCAGGTGGATGAAATGTCAGACCGTCTTGCCGCCTACGTTACGGGGCTTGGCATTGGCCGGGAAGAAGTGGTATCTGTGCTGATTCCAAGATGTGAATACATGGCGATTGCTTCCATTGGCGTTTCTAAGTCCGGCGCGGCATATCAGCCCTTAGACCCTTCCTATCCGAAAGAGCGGCTGGCATTTATGATGGAGGATTCTGCAGCAAAACTCTTGATTGCCGAGGAGGAGCTTTTGCCGTTGGTACCCCAGTGGCAGGGCAAAGTTTTACTGACAAAGGATATTCCCAATTTGCCCAAGGCAGACAAGCTCCCAGAGCCGCCAAAACCGGAGGATTTGTTTATCCTGCTCTACACCTCAGGTTCTACAGGCGTGCCCAAGGGCTGTATGCTTGAGCATCGAAATATCACAGCGTTCTGCGACAGCTATCGCAGGAATTATGAATTGACAGAAGATAGCTGTGCGGCAGCCTATGCAAGTTACGGATTTGACGCCAATATGATGGATATGTACCCCACACTGACGTCCGGCTCGGCGCTTCATATTATAGATGAATCAATACGTTTAGACTTAAATGCATTGCATGAGTACTTTGAGGAACATAGAATTACCAACGCATTTATGACCACCCAGATTGGACGGGCCTTTGCTACCAGCATGCTTTCTGGTGCGGGACGTTCTGGCAATGGAGCGGATGAAAAGAATACCCATTTGAAATATCTGCTGATGGGCGGAGAAGCGTTGACGCCATTTGCGCCTTGCGGCAGCGCCCATTACCTGAATGTGTATGGGCCTACAGAATGTACCATATTAACAACTGCCTACCCATTTGAGGAATACGAGGAGGATTTGCCAATCGGCAAGCCTTTGCCAAATGTGAAACTATATATTGTGGATAAGCAGGGCAGAAGGGTTCCAGTTGGCGTGCCGGGAGAACTGTGCATTTCCGGCGTCCATGTATCTCGGGGTTACCTGAACCGTCCAGAGAAAACGGCGGAAGTGTATGGTGACAATCCGTATAGCAATTTGCCGGAATATAGCAGGATTTATCATACTGGTGACATTGTACGTTATCTGCCAGATGGAAACATTCAGTTCATTGGAAGACGAGATGGTCAGGTGAAGATCCGCGGCTTCCGTATCGAATTGACTGAGGTAGAAGAGATTATACGTCGTTACCCAGGCATTAAGGATGCTACGGTGGCAGCCTTTGACGAGCCATCCGGTGGGAAATACATCGCCGCTTATGTGGTTTCCGACGAAGAAGTTGATGTGGATGGGATGAATGCATTTATCGAAGAGAGCAAGCCGCCCTACATGGTTCCGGCAGTAACAATGCAGATTGACAAGATACCTCTGAATCAGAATCAGAAAGTAAATAAGCGTGCGCTGCCCATGCCAGAGCGCAAGCAAGAAGATTTAGTGATGCCTGAGGGAGAAGCGCAGCAGAAGATTTTTGACTGTGTGGCAGAAGTCATTGGACATAGGGAATTTGGCGCAAATTCAGATATCTATAAGGCAGGGCTGACCTCCATTGGCGCAGTCAAGCTGAACGTGCTGCTGTCAAATGCCTTTGAGGGGGCAGTCATTCGCAATAAGGATTTAAAAGAGCATGACACAGTAGAAAAGTTAGAAAAATTCTTAGCAGGCAGCAGCCGTGAGGAGACCTTTGAAAAACAGGAGACATACCCGCTGACTCAGACACAGAATGGTATTTTTGTAGAGTGCGCAGCCAACCCGGGAAGCACGATTTATAATATTCCTTTCCTGTTCCGCCTGGGAGAGAATGTAGATTTGCAACGTTTGAAAAAGGCGATAGAGGAGACGGTAGAGGCACATCCTTATATTAAGACGACCCTTATGCTGGATGATAACGGCGATATTTTGCAGAAACGCAAGGATGATTTTCCGTTTGAAGTTAAGATATGCCAGGAGCTGCAAAGGGAAGAACTGGTGAAACCGTATCAGCTCCTTGGCGACAGGCTGTTTCGTATACAATTGTTTGATACACAGGACGGCAAATATCTCTTCTTAGAATTCCACCATATTATCAGCGATGGGGAGTCCTGCGGTATTTTCCTCCGTGACATGAATGAGGCTTATAACGGAAAATCACTGGAAAAGGAGAAATTCAGCGGTTATGAGGTTGCACTTGTGGAACAGAAAGCGCTGCAGGGACAGGAATATACCCTTGCCAAACAATACTACGACGGTATTTTTATGGGCTGCGACACCGATTTCCTTCCGGCTAAGGACCACAGGAAGGAGACGCCTGGAGTGGGCTTATATCAGAGGGCAGATCAGGCTGATATGAAAGCTTTGAGCCGCTTCTGCACCCAGCAGAAGATTACCTTGAATACCTTGTTTACAGCGGCATTTGGATTCGTGACGGGACGTTATGTCTATAAAGATGAAGCAGTCTTTACAACCATTTATAATGGCAGAAATGATTCCAGACTGTCGTCTACCATCAATATGCTGGTGAAGACACTTCCAGTTCACTGTAATCTGGATGGGGAAAAGGAGATTAGCTCTTACCTGAAAGAAACTGGCGAACAATTGGTGAACAGCATGAACGCCGACATCTATTCCTTTGCAGAAATCAGCAGGGCTTACGGTATTAAGGCGGATATCATGTTTGCGTTCCAGGGCGACAACTTCCTGTTTGATACGATTGCCGGGGAGAAGGCCATCAGTGAGAAGCTTTCCTTAGACATGGCAAAGGCGCCCTTGTCCATAGACGTAATGATAAGTGAAAACGAGATCTGCTATCAGGTGGAATACCGCAGTGATATGTATGAAGAATCCACGATTGCCGGGCTGGTTGACAGTCTTTCGGTGGTAGTGCAGGAATTCCAGGATAAGAAACAGTTAAAGGAAGTCTGCATGGTTAGCCAAAAGGCACGCCAGGAGCTTAAACACTATAATAAAACGGATTATGCAGTGGAGCAGACCACAGCAAACATATTGTTTGAACGGCAGGCTGCACTTTATCCAGATAAAACGGCAGTGATTGCCTGCGGCAAGAGCCTAACCTTCCGTGAACTGAATGAGAATGCCAATAAGATTGCAAACCATCTAATTGAAATGGGATTATCCATTGAGCAGATGGTAGGCGTGATGCTGCCAAGAACCGTGGATGTCTATGCCACAAGGCAGGGAATTATGAAAGCAGGCGGTGCATTCCTGCCCATAGACCCCGAATACCCAGATGAGCGTATCAGCTATATCCTGGAAGATTCAAGAACGGAATTTGTGCTGATGCCCCAAGAAATTGCAAAAGAGCGGAAAAAGCTGCTTGAAAATCTGTCTGCCAAAGTTTTGATTTTGGAAGAGCTTTTGGAACAGGATGGCAATACTAAGAATCCTAAGGTAAATATCCGTCCTGAGAACTTGTGTTACTGCATTTATACTTCTGGCTCTACCGGAAAGCCTAAAGGCGTCATGATTGAACATCGGAATCTGGTGAATTATGTGGATGACAACCCCTACAATGTAGAGGCGCAGTCCTATGTATACAACGCCACGGTATCACTGGCATTTGCGGCGATTACTTTTGACGTTTCCATTTTGGAGGAATGTATCCCACTGTACCACGGTATTACCGTCTGCATGGCAAACGAAGAGGAAATCCACAATCCACTTGCGCTTTCCAAACTGATACTGGAAAATGGCGTGGATATGCTGACCTGTACGCCGTCATTTTTAATCAATATTATTGACATGCCGGAGATGAAGAAATCCTTGTCGCAGATCAAGGTCTTTAACGTAGGTGCGGAGGCATTTCCAGAAGCGCTCTATGACAAAATTATGGCTCTTGGAACCAATGCCATTACCTTTAATGGCTATGGGCCCACCGAGACCACCATTGGCTGTGCCTTCGACCAGGTAATTGGGGATAAGATTACGATTGGCAAGCCGATGTCAAACATTAAAATGGTAATGATTGATAAGTACCGCAACCTGCTTCCCGCTGGCGTACCAGGCGAATTATTGATTATTGGAAACGGCGTCGGCAGGGGCTATGTGGGCAAGCCTGAGATGACAGCAGACAAATTCATCCAGTTTGAGGGTATGAAGGCTTACCGCAGCGGCGATTTGGCCAAGTGGAACCACCATGGCAAAATTGAATTTATGGGACGTATGGATAACCAGGTAAAACTGCGGGGGCTTCGCGTGGAGTTAGATGAGATTGAAAATGTCATGAACCAGTACCCCACAGTCAAATCCAGCGTAGCGCTTGTAAAAGAGAAAGATTCCAACCAGTTCCTATGCGGTTATTTTGTGGCCGAAAGCCAGGTGGAGAAACAGAATCTGACCTGCTTCATGCAGAAATATTTGACGCCTTATATGGTGCCCAGCGTGCTTATGCAGCTTCCTGAGCTGCCCCTTACCAATAACGGCAAGGTTAATAAGCGCGCCCTGCCAGAGCCGGAATACACAGTGGAGAATAAGAATTATGTGAAGCCGCGCACAGAACTGCAGCGTCAATTATGTGAAATCTTTGAGATGGCTCTCGGTGTGAAGCAGATTGGCATTGAAGCTGATTTCTTTGAAAATGGCGGTACGTCCCTATCAGCGTCTAAAGTGGCGATGAAATGCATGAGCGCAGGGATTCCGGTAGCGTATGCTGACTTGTTCGAGTATAAGACGCCCTTGGAACTGGAACGCCATATCCAGAAGCTGCAGGGAGTAAGCTCTGCCACAGAAGGAGAGGAGAAGAGCAGTGAAGGACAGAGCGCTTTAGAGCAGGTGTTAAGCTACAATGTGGCAGAGCATGTGGATGAGATTGCGCCATCTCCACTGGGCAATGTCCTGCTTACAGGTGCAAATGGCTTCTTGGGAGCGCACATCTTAAAGAACATGATAGACAACGAGGATAATGTAATATACTGCCTCATGCGCAAGGGTAAAGCCTCCACCTTGGAGAAACGCTTAAAGGGCATGCTGGTGTATTATTTCAGCAATCCCTATGAAGAATTATTCGGCAGCCGAATCCAATTAATTGAAGGGGATATCACAGACTCTGCCAAGGTAGAAAGCCTTAAGCATTACGACTTCACCCGGATCATTAATTGTGCGGCATGTGTGAAACATTTCTCTGCAGATGATACTTTAGAGCAGGTGAATTACCAGGGCGTTTTGAATCTGATTGAGTTGTGTAAAAAAACGGGGCGCAAGTTGATTCAGATTTCCACAGTGAGCATTGCCGGGGAAAATGTGGGCGGCAAATTCCCACAAGAGAAGAAGCTGTATGAGAATGAACTTTACTTTGGACAGAGCCTTTCCAACAAATATATTGACACTAAGTTCCGTGCAGAAAAGGCTGTCTTAGAGGCAGTGGCACAGGGTATGGAGGGCAAGGTCATTCGTGTAGGGAACCTGATGAGCCGCATCAGTGATGGTGAATTCCAGATAAACTCTGTGACAAACGGATTTATGCGCACTCTGCGTGGTTATGTAGCTCTTGGCAAATTCCCAGTGTCCATGCTGGATATGCCAACAGAATTTTCACCCATTGATTCTACGGCAGATGCAATTGTCCAATTATCTGCAGTTCAGGGTAAATTCACGGTGTTCCATGCTTATAGCAGCTATTTGATCCAGATGGCGGATGTGATAGAGCAGATGAATGCGTCTGGTATTCTTGTGGAAACGGTCAATGATGAGGATTTTAGGCAAGGACTTTTTGCAGCCTTGGAGGATGAGGAAAACAACGAGCTGATCTCCGGCCTGATTGCCTATGCATCCAGTGACACAGACAATAGCGCCACCTACATAGATGCAGACAATAGTTTCACCACCAAAGCCTTATACCGTCTTGGGTTTAAGTGGCCGATGCCAGACAGCGCTTACCTTAAAAATGCGCTGACAGCCCTTAAGACGTTGGGATTCTTTGATGGAAAGTTATAACAAGCAGCACATTCAGCCGAACAGTTACAGGAGGGTTCTATGGAGAGAAATGCGTTTTTAATAAATAAAAAAATCCACCAGTATATTCTGCCAGGAGTGCTGATGACGGTTGCAATGCAGCTTGGCAATGTGGTGGACGGCATGATTGTGGGAAACCTCCTGGGAGCGGAGGCAATGGCGGCGATTGAAATTTCTATGCCGATACTTTTACTGTTGCAGATGGCGGCTTTAATGCTTGCTATGGGCGGCGCGGCTGAAGCGGCTGTGTTTCTTGGGAAACGGGACATGGAAAAAGCCAGTGGGGTGTTCACCGCCTCGCTGGCAGCCGGATTGTCAATATCGGCGCTTTTTGCGCTGTTCACACCAATCCTTCCGGGACCTGCCTCTATGCTCCTTGCCGGAAATAGTGATTTAGCTGCTCTGTCCGAGCCGTATATTATGGTAAATGTTGCGGGAATTCCTATTCTGACGGTGGCCATTATTTTCTGTTATTTTATGAATGCAGATAACCATCCCCAGTTAGGGAGCGCTCTTTTCATCATTGCCAATGTAGTAAACCTGTTTCTGGATTTTGTGTTTATCCAGAGCTTTCATATGGGCATGGCAGGCAGCGCGCTGGCTACAGTGATTGGTTACCTGGTTGGAATGGCGCCGGTGGCAATTTATTTTCGTTCCAAACAGCGGATGCTGCGCCTGCGAAGGCTAGATAAAAAAGCTTTCCATTATGTAAGGATTTCCATGAAGGCAGGAATTCCCAGTGCAGCCTTTACCCTGATGTCTGCGCTAAAATCTGTAATTATCAACTCTGCAATTGTGCGTATTCTGGGAAAAGACCCTATGGCAGTCTATTCTGTTTGCGCCAATGCCGTGCTGATTGCGGAATTGTGTGTAGGGGGAATTATTGGCCTGGTCCAGAATATTGCAGGAATTCTCTATGGAGAACGTGATTATTATGGCATCCATACCCTCTGTAAGAGAGTACTCATCTACAGTTACATGGCAATTGTCATTTTGTTAATAATATTTTTTGCCGTTCCTGGTTTGATTGCTGGATTATTTGGAATCACAGAAGGCAATATGCTTGCACTGTGTGAGATGGCGCTGCGCATTTTTGCCTGCAGCTTTCCCTTTTATGTGTATAATAAGTTCCTGATGTCCTACTACCAGACAATTTTACAGCCGGGCCTATCTACGATAGTGACTGTATTGCAGGGATTTGTGGTGATCGTGCCACTTACCTTAGCAGGGATTTTCTTCTGGGAACTTCCCGGTGTATGCTTGATGGCAGTAGTAAGCGAAGCGGTTACTATCTTTCTGGCTGCTCTCTGCCGGATTATGGGACAGCGCAGCGGAAAATTTGAGGCTGGTGGCGTCTATATGCTGCCACAAATTACCAATGAGAAATTTTTAGACTGTTCCATTGAGAACAATCTGGAAGAAGTAATTGCTTATCGGGAAAAGCTATTTGAATTTTGTACAGACAACCACATAAGTGAACGGGATGCCATGATTCTTGGGCTTGCCGTTGAGGAGATTACTGCCAATATTGTGCAGTATGGTTACCGCAGCGGGAAAAATTATATAGATATCAGTTTTACCATACAGGATGATAAATACATGTTAAGAATTCGTGACGACGGCATCCCCTTTAACCCCTTGGAGTTTCAGCAGCAGAAGGAAGAAGCGGTGACTTTAGGAGGGATTGCCCTGATTAAGAAGATGGCGTCTGAATTCCAGTATATGCGGGTATTAAACATGAATAACACAGTGGTGGAGCTGAATATCCAAAAAAATTAGGATTTATCCCGAAATAGATATCAATTGTCCCGAAAAACACAATTTTGGAAAATATTTTGTTACTATGATATGGAGCATAAAAGGTGCTTTTGACAGCCTGAGTTTACGAAATGATAGTAAAAAAAGGAGGAACTACAATATGAAAAAACCAGTTTTTACAGGATTATCCCATGTATGCATTTTTGTGGATGATGTGATGGAAGCGTTTCAGTATTATGAGAGGATTTTGGGCGCTGTTCCTAACCAGCATATTCCCCATTGGAAGAACAAAGGCTTTTTCCAGGCGGGAGGTTTTATAAAAGAAGCAGAAGAAGGGGATGTTTCTATTGGCTTTATGGATGTGCCAGGAACAAAGTTTACCATTGAGCTGATGTGCTACCACAATCCTAAGGGCCGCCAGGAACCCGTGATTTTTAAAGCCAATGATATCAGCGGAGCCAGACATGTGGCGTTGAAGGTCATCAATATTGAGGAGGCTTTTGAATACATAAAGGCGCAGCCGGACGTAACCTTAATTAATACCACAGAGGATTATCAGGTTTACCAGATCAGCAAGACACTACCATCAGATTTTTATTATTTTGATGAAGCGAAAGAGAAGGATGCCCAAGGCAAACAAAAAGCCGCGGATATTTTGGGCAATACCAAATATTTTTACTTTATTGATAAGTATGGTCTGCAATGGGAGTTTGAGCAGGGACACACAGATATTGGAGATTAAGGAGAGACGAATATGAATATCACAGAGAAATCAAATGGAAACCAATTGTGCATTTCCCTAGAGGGAAGGTTAGATACAACAACGGCGCCAGAGCTTGAAAAGGTTCTGTCTGGCAGTTTGGATGGAGTAACGGAGCTGACCTTTGACATGGCTGCGCTTGACTATCTGTCATCGGCGGGACTGCGCATTCTTTTGGGTGCACAAAAGCAGATGAACAAGCAGGGCAGCATGAAGGTCATGAATGTGAACGAAACAATTATGGAAATCTTTGAAGTCACTGGATTTGCCGATATCCTTACCATCGAATCGTAGCTTGACATATGGTTGGAGATGCTATTATGAGAAATGAGAGCGTATGAGTGAGCAGATATCTTCCGTTTCACTGGAGCAGAATGAACAATTTCTAAAAAAGGCATATGGGAAGGCATTGATTCCCTGTATGTTGTCTATTTTAAGCGGTAATATTAATATCCTTGCAGATGGCATCCTTGTGGGCCAGAGGCTTGGGCCGGATGCCCTGGCTGCCATTAATTTCAGTTTACCAGTCTACCTGGTCCTGTGTATTGTAGGTTCCTTTCTTGTTTCAGGGACTGCTATCTGCGCAGCGGAGGCAATTGGCAATAATCAGAGCGACAAGGCGCAGGAGCTTTACAAGATGTCAGTTTTCTGGTGTGTGTTTATTTCGGCAGTGGTTACGGCGGCAGGACTCTTGTGCATAAAACCTCTGATTGGCTTATTATGTTTTGAGGAAGCAGTATCGCCTCTGGTGATGGAATATGTTGGAGTTACCCTTGCTGGCACATTACCAAAAGTCCTGATTTACATTCCCTTCTGGTATCTTAGGCTGGATGGGAGGAATTCTCAGGTCACATGGATGATGCTTGTAATGGGCGCTGGAAATATCATACTGGATGTGCTGTTTTTGTATGTCTTTGACATGGGTGTGTTTGGGGCTGCCCTTGCCAGTGTTGTGGCAACGGCGCTGTCCTGTCTGTTGGGCTTCCTCTGGCTGTGCGACAAAAAGAGCAGTTTTTCTTTGGGCATGAGTGTTATATGCAAGGACATTTCCTTTCTGCACATTGCCAAGGCGGGCAGTCCGTCCGCCTTGAATAATCTGTTTCAAACGCTGCGTGTAATGGTTGTAAATACGTTGCTTTTACAGCATGGCGGCAGCGGATTGGTAGCCGCATTTACAGCAGTGAACTGTATTAGCGCATTTGAAGAGAGCGTTACCAGCGGCGTGCCGCAGGCCGCCTCTGCAATGCTTGGGGTTTACAGCGGAGAGCATGACAATAAGAGCGCATGTCTGCTGCTGGCAAGACAAGTCAAGAGTGGTATCCCCTATTGTCTGTTATTTTCCGCCGTTATTCTGGTTGGAGCAGATTTTATTAGGGATGCATACGGGCTGACGGATTCACTGAGATTTGCTTTTTTGTGCATGTCCCTCGGCATGATTCCTGCGCTGTGTAATTGCATTCTGTCAGGATACTATAATGTGTCGGGATATGTCATGTGGGCAAATGCCATTATTTTTCTACGCACGTTTGTTATGCCGTGTGCAAGCCTGTTTGTGCTTTGCCGGCAAAGCTTCAGTCCCTGGTGGTTTTTATTTACAGGTGAAATCCTCACGCTGCTTGTCTGGTTTGTGGCGACAGGCGTGTATCAACATTTCCACAAGCATTGTTCCCGTTTTCTGTTGATGGATCAGACGTTGGAGGAAACGGGCCGGGTTATTAATTTTTCTGTCCAGGGTAAGGAAGAGGCTATTTGCGATGCCAGCAGCAAGATTACGGTGTTCTGTGAGGAAAACGGCATGCTTCCTAAGCAGGTCATGCGTGTGAGTTTGGCGATGGAAGAGATGATGACGTTGATTCTGTCTGTGAATCAGGAAAAAAACGTGGAATTCGACCTTCGGGTGTATTCTCTACAGGGCGTTATCGGCATCCGCATCCGTTACAGCGGCAGAGAGTTCAATCCATTATGCCGCACAGAAGGCAACGGACAGATGTGTGATGATGCACCTGGGAAGGAAGCGGGGGATTATGATATATATATGGGCATCCGCATGATTGAGGATATGGTGGAGGAGGCAATGTACCAGCGGACGTTTGGCATGAATACGATTCAAATTTACATATAACAGGAGACAATGGACAGAATGAAAACCAATTATGGAAAACTGGGGCAGGAATCTATGGATTCACTTAAGAATACCTCAGAACGATCAGCCCAAGTGCAAATGCAGCTGCTCGCTGAGCTCATGCACCGCAACCGTGAAACTGTATATGGCAAGAAATATGGTTTTGGGACAATTAAGACTGTCGGGGAGTTCCAGAAAAAAGTTCCGCTTTGTGTATATGGTGATTATGAGGATTACATTCTGAGGATGATCGCAGGGGAGGAAAAGGTTCTGACAGAAGAGCCAGTGGTTTACTATTGTATCAGTTCTGGTACTACTGGAAATGCAAAGTATCTTCCGCTTACGGAGACAGATTTAAAGATTCAGTATACGTATGCATATGGCGTCCCTTTTGGCATGATAAAAGATTATTACCGGAATTTGCCGGAAAATGAGGTTTTTGGTAAGATTTTTCAGATCGGGGAGTTTGCAAAGACCTATATGGAAAATGGTACAATGAACGGCATCCGGTCTGGATGTGTTTACCAGTGGCTGGACAGGGATGGACAATTTGATGCAGCGGATTACTGTGTGCCCAAGGAAGTGTTGTTTCCAGATACATTGGAAGATTTGTGTTATGTTAAAGTGCGGTTTGCCTTGGCAGAGCAGGATCTTCGTGCTATTCATGGCGTTTTTGTCAACCGGGTAGCAGGAGTTTTGGACTATATCTGCCGGAACTGGGAAATGCTGTTGAAGGATATGGAGCATGGAAGGGTGGATGAATGTGTAAGCCTGAGCGCTAAGTGGCGGAAATATGTAGAACAAAAACTGCCGCCCAACCCTTTACGTGCAGCGCAGCTGCGCCTTCTTTCCCATGATACGCTGCATAAGGGTATCATTAAGAAGATTTGGCCCAGAGTTCGGTATGTACTGGCAATTGGCGGGAAATCCTTTGCTTATTATACAGAAAAGATGCAGGAATATGCAGGGGATGTTCCCATACATCCTTATGCCTATGCAGCTTCTGAAGGGATTTTTGGCATTGCAGAGAAGATGGATCAGACAGATCGTTATATTCTCTTTCCAGAGGCAGGTTTTTTTGAGTTTTTACCACTAAATGAGGCGCAGATGGAAGAAAAACGCCCTTTATTTATGTGGGAGGTTAACATCGGGGAACGGTACGAGCTTGTATTTACAAATCACTCCGGACTGTATCGCTATTGTATGGGAGATGTGATAGAAGTGGTGGATTGGTATGGGCAAGCTCCCATCGTACAGTTTTGTTATCGTAAAAATCAAGTGCTCAATATTGCCGGAGAAAAAAGCAACCAGGAACAGCTTGCAGAGGCTGTCAGACAGTTTGCGTTCCATATGCACTGTGAAATTATTGGATATTGCGTACAGGAGGATATGTCGGACCTATTGCCACGGTATCAGTTTTATCTGGAATGTACGAATCTCAATATTTCAGGTGCAGAAGATATTTTAGATGAATGCCTGTGCCGTGTAAATTATGAATATCAGGGCTGCCGGAAAATGAATGAAATTGGCAAAGTTCGGATTTCCTATCTGTGCGCAGGAAGTTTTGGATGCTATGAGGAACAATTGGCGAAGAATGGCAAGATGATGGGACAGAACAAACAGGTCTGCATTCTGGACACAGAGGAGAAGAAGCAGTTTTTTGCTGTCAGAGAGAACGAAAGCGCTGTTGGGGAAAGGAAGACATAGAATGAAAAAAAGGATTACCGGACTTACGGGAAAATTGACCCTTGCCATCATAATTTTTGGCATTTTACTGGGGGCAATCATCAGTATCATTGGCTACCGAGAATTCACATCTGTATTAGAACGACAGTACAATGATTCGGCTTATGAAATTGCGGAGACTGCGGCAGGTTACTTAAATCCAGACAAATTTGAAGAATATTTATCCACAGGGGACACAGATGAGGAGTACCAGGAGATTGAAAAACGGCTGGATGATTTGGTAGATGCCACCAACACCACATTGATTTATGTGGCGAAGGTTGATACTTCAGATTACCGAACCCTTACTTATATTTATGACTCAGTGAATTCCGCCAGCGGCTTTGACCGTTACCCTCTAGGTTATACGGCGGTTGGCGTGACTGAGGAGTATGTGAATAATGTGCGAGGTATCATCACCAAAGGTGAGCGTGCCACGGAGTATCTCTATTCTTATTCGGAGGAATCTGGAGCACATACAACCGCAGGCATTGCCATATATGATTCAAAAGGAAAAATTGTGGCAATCCTTGGCGTAGAGAAAGCTATGACAAGGCTGGAAAATGCCCGCAATACCTATGTAAAGGATGTACTCCTTGGCGTCTTAGCTGCTGTCTGTCTGTTTCTTCTCGTGTATAGTATGTTCCTGTACCGGGAAGTCCTGCTGCCGATCCTTGCCATCACAGACGAAGCCAAACGTTTTGCGGATTCTAATACGCCCTCGGATAAGCTGTCCGCCATTAACAAGAACGATGAAATCGGCGTGTTGGCAAAGGCTGTGGGTAAGATGGAAACGGATATTGTGGAATATGTAGAAAACCTTACATTGGTCACAGCAGAGAAGGAGCGGATTGGAGCGGAGCTTTCCATTGCCACACAGATACAAGCAAATATGCTGCCTGGAATTTTCCCGGCGTTTCCAGACAAACCGGAATTTGATATCTATGCCACGATGAATCCTGCAAAAGAGGTCGGCGGTGATTTCTATGATTTCTTTATGGTAGATGACAGACATCTGGCGGTTGTCATGGCAGACGTCTCAGGAAAAGGCGTGCCAGCAGCGCTGTTTATGGTGATTGGCAAAACCTTGATTAAGGACCATACCCAACCTGGCAGGGACTTAGGCGAAGTATTCACAAAGGTCAATAACCTGTTATGTGAGTCAAATAGTGAAGGACTGTTTATCACTGCCTTTGAGGGTGTGCTTGATCTTGTGAGCGGTGAATTTACATTTGTCAATGCAGGTCATGAGATTCCGTTTATCTGCAAAAAGGATGAAAGCTATAAGCCCCATAAAATCCGTGCAGGCTTTGTGCTTGCTGGTATGGAGGGGATACGTTATAAGTGCGGCACGATGCAGTTATCCCCCGGCGACCGGTTATTCCAATATACAGACGGCGTAACAGAGTCAATGGATAAAGACGGCAGGCTCTATGGTATGGAACGGCTGGGAGAAGTCCTTGCACAAAATACAGCATTAGCGCCGATGGATCTGTTAGGAAAAGTCAAAGAAGATATTGATGCTTTTGTAGGCAATGCGCCGCAGTTTGACGACATTACCATGTTATGTCTGGAATACAGGGAGAGGATGCATAATGAAGGAATTGAAAATTGATGCTACAGTAGAAAATATAGAAAAAGTGACAGCGTTTGTTGATGAGCAGTTAGAACAGTTAAATTGTCCATTGAAAGCGCAGATGCAAATTGACATTGCCATTGACGAACTCTTTGGAAATATTGCGCACTATGCCTACAGTCCTAAGACAGGTCCAGCAACTGTCCACATTGACGTCTTGGAGGACCCTCTTTCTGTGGTGGTGACATTTATCGACAATGGCAAAGCTTATGACCCGCTTGCCAGAAAAGACCCTGATGTGGGGCTTACGGCGGAGGAACGAGAAATTGGCGGGCTTGGCATCTATATGGTGAAAAAATCCATGGATGAGATTTCTTATGAATATAAGGATGGGCAAAATATCTTGCGCATTAAGAAAAAAATATGAAGCAATAGAACTTTATTTTGTTTCGGTCAAATTGTTTGTTTCTTTGCTGATTGCTTTTATCACAAAATATGTATTTACCTATTGAATTTTGGCTTGCCATTTTTTACCTCTTTTTCATCTGGGGCAAAGACAGAGGTGACGTGGAACACCCGTCTTCGATCAGCATTTTCCGGTTCCAAATGGAATCTATCTGCTCGGCGCCATTGAAGATGGTGTCCACACCGCCGTCATCCAGTTGCCTGACTACGGCAACCTTTGAAATACGTTGCATTCCAGACAGATATTGCCGCATAGGGGTATGTCTCCTATCATTTACACCGTTCGGTCATGATGGACAATATTGTCTGATCTGTCTGCCGCATTCCCTGCTGCGCTAAAATGCCAACATTCGCAATGGTGTCATCCACACCTTTGGTCACGATGCCGTCTCCACTTTTGAACTCCTGATGATTTTTATACATGGAATAGCCAAGGATCCCCGCATCCACACTGGCGGCAATTTTGGCGGCGCATGACGGCTTTGCGCCATCGCAGATGGTTCCGCTGATAATTGCCACAGCGTTGACGATCGTGTGCGCAATGGCTTCGTAACTGCCGTCCAGCAGATAAGCGATTCCTGCCCCTGCCCCGACGCCCGCGCTGACCGCGCCGCAGTAGGCCGAGAGACGGCCTATGCCGCTTTTCTGGTGAATTGTAACCAAATCGCTGACCATCAGCGCCCGGTACAGCTTCTCCTGACTTACCCCCAGATGCCTGGCATACCGCACCACCGGCACGGAAGCGGTAATTCCCTGGTTGCCGGAACCGGAGAGGATCACTACTGGCAGATCACATCCGCTCATCCGGGCGTCGCTTCCGGCGGCGGCCCATGCTTTCGCTTCGGTCTTGATGTCCCTGGGATACTCCGCCAGCAGCATGGAGCCGATATTGGCGCCCCAGTCATTTTGCAGCCCTTCCTCCGCGATGGCTGTATTGCAGTCGATCTGACGTCGCAGCAGCGGTATGGCATCCTCCAAATCCACTGTATCCGCAAACTCCAGAATATCTGCTACATTCAGCACGCTCTTATCCGTCAGATTGTCCTCGGCGGAATCTGTGACCGGCTTTTCCAACAGAACCTCGCCGTCCCGTTCCTCCCGGACGATATTGCTGTGGCTGTTGGCGATGTGTATAGATGCGGAATGCTCCCCGGCCCAGCCAGTCAGCCAGATGTCCAGCATCCGGGGAGTATCGGCGCAGACAATCTCAATAGAAGTATTCTGAGAATAGGCCGCGATGGCTTCGTGCCGCTCCGCCGGGACATCGGAAATGACTTGTAGGATTCTTTCCGCGTCACCGGCTGCAACGCCCGCCGCTATGGCCGCACGGATGCCCTTCAACCCTCCGGAGTTGGGGACAACAACACTTTTCACATTTTTAATAATATTGCCGGAAACCTCCGCCCGTATCCTTTCCGGCCAGACACCCAGGATGTCCCGGAGCCGGGCTGCGGCATAAGCCAGGGCAATCGGCTCGGTGCAGCCCGTTGCGGGAACCAGTTCCTCACTTAAAATGGAGAGATACGCCTTTTTCTTTTCAACTGTCAGCATAATTTTTCCTCTTTTCTTCCTGTTATGGTTGATTGTGCCGTTCGGGGGATTCCACATAAATCCGCTCCCTGGAAAAGCCCTGCCCCCGAACTTCTTTGATCTGCGTGATGGTCAGAAACGCATTGGGGTCAATGGATTGGATCAGCGACTGCACGGCATACAGCTTCCGGGGCGGTATCACGCACAGCACGCCACGCTGGGGCGTCCTAGTTCTGCCAGTCTCAATCTGAACCATGGTGGTTCCCGCTTGCAGATCCGTCAGGCATTTCTGCCGGATTTCCTCGTATTTGCCGGAAACTACAAAAATCTGTATCTGGGACTGCCCCAAGAGCATCACCCGGTCCAGCGCGATCGTTTCCACTACCAGCAGGACAACGCCGTATAAGATCTGCTCCGGATCGGAAAACAGGGCCTGCGCACCCATGATAACAATGTCTGTAAGATAGACCGCCACGGAAACCGGGATATGGATCCATTTATGCAGCACGAGATTGACCACGTCCGTTCCGCCAGTGGAGGATCCTACCCGCATAACCAGCCCTACGGCGATCCCTACCAGCCCGCCGCCCAGCAGGGCCGCTAGCAGCGGGTCTTCTGTCAGCCGGTCAATGCCCGGTATCCGCTGCGCCGCACCCAGAAAAAAGGGGTAGAGCAGCGAGCTGGCAATGGTGGCCAGAACGAACCGCCACCCCAGCACGGCCCAGCCTAACGCCAACGCCATCAGGTTCACACCCAAAACGATTCCTGCGGTGTCCAGCGGGATTACCTTACCAAGAACAATCCCAACGCCGGTAGCGCCGCCCATAATCGCACCGCTGGGCAGAATGAACGCCGCCACGGCAAATCCTAGCAGTATGTTTCCGGCCAGGATCGCAGAACAAACTTCCGCCATTTTTTTGAAACGTCTCGTTGAATAACCTATCTTTCCCATATCAAAGCACCATTATATTGTCCAGCCACCCGGCGCAGGCGTCTACCTGCTGCCGGGAGCCGAGGATGCAGACGCTCCCCCGCGCCGCCAACTCTTCCACAGGGTCTGCCAGGGATGCCAGGTCATCCGGCACGGTGGAAAGCATCTCGCGGCGGACGCGGCAGCGGTCCTCATGGCTGATCCGCCGCCAATAGAGGGCGTCGGAGACTTTGCCCTTCATGCGGGGCGTCAGGAGCGGATCGGATTCCGCCACTGTGCCGGTAATCATGCCAGTCAGATCCATATCCCCAATGCCTCGCAGGAAGTCAGCGGAGGCTCGGTAACAGTCTATGGTCCGGGCAGCGCTGGGGTCCCGGTAGGAGAAAAATCCCGCGAAGCCAGTATCCCGCAGGACCATTCCTGTGCCATACGCCCCGCCCTGGACCCGCACCGTGTTCCACAGATGGGCCAGGGAGACTGTATGGCCCATGACCTTTGCCGCGCCCCGTCCGGCCTCCTGGAAAAGGCCGCCCAGAGCCGCGTAGGATACGCCGGAGGGAATCACAATTCCCTCCCGCCGGGGTTCCCTGGGCAGAATGGATGCCATGCACGGCAGGACGAAACTCCCTTCCGGCAGACTGGACGACAGGAGACGGGCGGCGGTTTCGGCGGACGATTTATCCCCGGCGGTGACGCTGATTGTCATGCGGACGCAGCAGAAAACGCGCCGGGACAGGGCTTTCAGGTCTTCCGCCAGGGCTGTGAATCGAGCGGGGAAGTCCTGCTCCAGCTCCGTCAGCCACCGGAGAAAGGTAATGCCTGATGCCTGCTCCTGCACAGCGCCTTCGGCGGTGGAGCAGTCCAGGACTCTGGACATAGCGGCATTGTGACCCGCCATGACCATCTGTTCCGCCATGGCCGCTCGCTGCTGGCGCAGGAATACCAGCATCTGCTCGGAATTTTCCCACTGCTGCCCCGTCAAAAGCTCTGTCAGAAATGACAGGGCTTTTTCCAGCTTCGCGTCCAGGGCGCTGCATGAAACGCACAGGAACGTCCGGCAGCGGTCCGGGGCATTCTGCGGACCGTATGCTTCAATTATAAACCGGATGTCCCCGAACAGGGAGCGCATCTCCCGGCTGAGATCTGCCAGCGCGTACCGCTCCGTATCCAGGTGGCCGAATAATTGGGCCATGAAAGCCGCTTTGGTCAGCTCGTTTGGAGTCAGATCATCCAGCGAAAAATAGAGATTGCAATAGGTGATCCCGCTGGTGGGCAAATCGTGGCGCAGAAGCGTCATGTGGGCGGTGGTTTCCTCCGACAAGGGAAGCTTTTCCGGTTCCGTCGGGACCTGGTCAAGATGCAGTCTGGGAATGGCTGCAAGCTGTTCCGGCGTGTCCGGCGTATTCTGCCAGACGGCGATTACCTCCTGAAATCGGCGGATACCAACGGCTTCTTCGGCGCTCCAGCCGGATTGGATGGCGCTGAGACGGGCTGTCTCCTGGGCCTTGCGCTCCTGCCCGATGGTGTGGGAGGGCAGCATCAGAACCCGGCAATGATGGGGATTCTCTAAAATGATCCCCTTCAGCAGCTCCTCAAAATAACCCTCTTCACATTTCTTCCGCAGAACGTCGAAAAGTGTGCCGACGCTGAGATTTGCCGCTGGGTCGCCGCCATAGAACCAGCTCTCCAATACCTGGGAGCCAAGCATGATCCCTTGGGGCATCTGGCCGTAATCCCGCTGTCGGGCTTCGAATTCCAGATTGTCCAGCACCGCGAGGATCCTCTGGTGGTCCAGTCCTTCCCGGGACAGCCGCTCCAGCTCCTCCCAGAGGGCGGCGGATACCTCGTCCGCCTTGTTTTCGGCAATGTCCCGGGCTTCCAGCGTGAACCAGGGCTGCTGGACGCCGCCGCAAATCTCCATGCGGACGTCCCGGGCAAGGCTGCTTTCCAGAAGACGTCGCTTCAGCGGCGCCTGGTTGTCCCCGCAGAGGACGTCCGATAACGCTTGCAGCGCCGTCAGCGTTTCACTGTCCCGAAAGGTACAGGCTGCATACCCATCCGCCAGCCGGGCGCGTCCCTCCGGGGATTCCTGGGGGGACAACTCGTAGGAAATGGTGGCCATGCCCGCTTCTATGGGCTTTTGTAACGGAATTGCTTCCGGTGCGGGACGGCGGTCATAAGCGGAAAGATATTCTTCGTCCAGGATCGCAAGAATCTGGGCGATGTCGATGCGGCCGTCCAAGAATATGTAGGCATTGGATGGGTGGTAGAGACGGCTATGGGCGGCGGCAAAGGTTTCATAGGTCAGCTCCGGGATATGTTCCGGGTCGCCGCCGGCAACAAAGCGGTAGCAGGTGTCAGGGAACAGAAGCCGGGTTACTTCCCGCTCCAGAAGGGTGTCTGGTGCGGAGAAGGCTCCCTTCATCTCATTGAACACTACGCCCTTAATGGAAAGTGCGCCGTCTTCGTCCATCTCGTAATGCCAGCCCTCCTGGCCGAAAATCTCCGGCTTGGAATGGAGCAGCGGGTGCAGTACCGCATCCATGTAGACCCGCAGGAGATTCATGAAATCCTGGCTGTTCCGGCTGGATACCGGGTAGATTGTCCTGTCCGGGAAGGTCATGGCGTTGAGGAAGGTGTTCAGGGAGCTTTTCATCAGCTCCACAAACGGTTCCTTTACCGGATAGCGCTCCGAGCCACACAGGACTGAATGCTCCAGAATGTGGAATACGCCCGTGTCGTCCCAGGGCTGGGTCTGGAAAGCAATGGCAAAGGTCTTGTTCTCCTCCGCCCGCTCCAGCCAGACCAGCCTTGCACCGGATTTTTGGTGCTCCATCTGCCAGAGGTCCGCTTCCAGTTCATTGATGCGCTGTCGGTTGAGGACAATAAAATCTGAAAGGATACTGTTCTTTTCCATAATGGCCTCCTCATAATAGTTTCCTTTTTCTGTTTGGGTGTCACCATTATAAATGTTTTTCCAGCCCCCGCAAGGCGGTTGGTTCATTCTGTCCATTTCTCCGACAATTCTGTCTCATTCGCTAAAGTTCCGTCCCTTTCATGCCGGTTCCGGCAAAAAAGGGCAGGGTATCAGCATTAGTACAGAATAAACTGTTTCCGGGGCGGAATAAACAAATGGTATTGATTTCCCTGAAAAAAATGATATGGTTACATTCAGAAAAATTCTGGGAGGGGTGTGTCATATGTACGATCTGCTTATTATCGGCAGCGGACCTGCTGGTATTTCCGCCGCACTGAGTGCAAAAGCACGAAACCTGGATTTCCTCTGGTTTGGCTCCAGGGTACTGAGCCCTAAGATTGCCAAAGCCGAGCGCATCATGAATTATCCGGGGCTTCCGGCAGCCACCGGATCGGAAATGTGCGATGCCTTCCTGCGCCAGATTGACGGGCTGGGTATCGAAATCCGGGAAGAACGGGTCAATTCGATTTATGACATGGGCGGATATTATACCGCCGTGGTCAACGACAAAATCTATGACGGCAGAACCGTTATCCTTGCCGCAGGCGTATCCAACAGCCGGGAAATCCCCGGCGAGAGCCGCCTGCTGGGAAAGGGCGTCAGCTATTGCGCTACCTGCGACGGGGAGCTATACAGGGGCAAGCGGATCGCCGTGGTCTGCACGGATCCGGGCCTGGAGGAGGAAATTGAGTTTTTGGCGGGCCTTGCTGCAGAAGTGTTCCTCTGCACCAGTTATAAGGACTGCGGCATCCGCCGGGACAACGTACGGCACACCGTGGGCTATCCCACGGAAATCCTGGGAGAGGATCACGCCACGGGCATCACCTGTGGCGGGGAGACGGTGGCGGCGGACGGGATTTTCTGCCTGCGCTCCTGCGTGGCCCCGGCGGCGCTGCTACCGGGACTGAAGGCGGAGGGCGGGCATATCCAAACGGATCGGCAACAGCGAACCAATCTGCCGGGATGCTTCGCCGCCGGGGACTGCACGGGACGGCCCTATCAATACGCGAAAGCGGTGGGAGAGGGCAACGTGGCTTTGCACAGCGCGTTGGAATATCTGAAAAAACTGGAGGTGTAGCATGAAATCAAGAGTATTGCGGGTAAAGGACTACCGGGAAGTAGATGTGAAGTCCCTGTTAAAGCCCTTCGTACTGGACGGGGAGGCGTTGGAAGCAGAGCTGCTGCGGCTGACCAACCCGTATATCCGCTGGGAGAACGGTACAACGGTTTCTCTCGGAGATCAGGTGGTGTGCCGACTGGAATCGGACTGCCCCCGATTCCAGAAGGAGAAGGTCCGGTTCGTAGCCGGGAGCAGCATGTTCCACAAGGATCTGGAAGATATGTCCATCGGCATGGAGGTAGGCGAAACTAGGGAGACCATCCTGCCGGAGGGCAAAGTCTCCCTTACGGTGACGGGTGTGATGAACCGCGTGGTACCGGAACCCAGGGATGAAATGGTGGAGAAGCTGGGGCTGGAGGGTGTGCACACCGTTGCAGCGTATCGGACGTACCTGCTGGAGCAGCAGAAGGCGGCCGCGTTCCAGGAAGATTCCTACGATGCACTGAACTACCTTATGCGGGAGGTCATCAGTGGCTCGGAATTTGTCCTGGACCGGGAGGACTGGGCGGAAGCCATCAACCGGGAGCTGGAGCGCTGCCGGAAGCTGTGCCACCAGGAGGGCATGGTCCTGGAGAAGATGACCCCGGAGCAGTTCAAGGGACGTATTCCGGTGAAGAGCTACCACGAGCTGGTGGCCATGCTGCAATACGACGGTTGGGACAAGCTCTGCCACTATCTGCTAGGCTGCCAGTACGCCGAAAACGACGGCTTCCGGGTGAGGGAAGCGGAGTATAGGGAATTTATCGCAGACTATGTCAGATCCTGGCACGTCTCCGAGGAGAACGCCCGGGAAGCCAACCCCTATGATAGCTTTATCTTCAACGAGTACGCCGGACACGCCTATACGGTACTGAAAGAATACATCAGAAAATTTTATTAAAGGAGGAACCCATCATGTCGATTCAAAACGCAGACAAGAGCAATTTCAAGGAGCTGATCAGCGAAGATTTCGTGATTGCCGATTTTTATGGTACCACCTGCGTTCCCTGCAAGCTGTTTTCCAAAATCCTGGAGGACATCGAGGCGGAGATCCCATTCCTGAACATCGTTAAACTCAACACCACCGAGAACCCGGAAATTGCGGAAGAGTACGGCATTACCGCCGTTCCCACCATCCACTTCTATAAGGATGGCAAGCTGGTTGACAGCCATGTGGGCGTGATGCAGCCCCAGGCGGTGAAGGATGTGATCGCCCAGTACATGTATGCGTAATACAGACAGATCAATCGCCTTTTCGGACAAAATCGACACGCGCCCTTTTCCAGGGACCGCGGATGTGATATGATACATTTACTTATAAAAGGGAGGACTTATTCCATGAAATACGCTGCAAAACGTACCCTCTGCGCCCTGTTGGCGCTTGTTCTCTTATGCGGCCTAACCGCCTGCGGCGGCGCAAAGGCCGTTGACCCGGAAACCTGTACATATGATGAAATGGTGGAATACCTGACTGCTAAGGGCTATATTTCCAAGGATTCCTCTCCGGTGGACATGCTCACTACCGAGGGCTATCTCACGGACAACACCGACGGGGAGATCCCCTTCGCCCCCTTTGCTGACAAGGCCCAGGATTATGACGGGCTGTGGCTGATGTGGTGGGACGCTGCTGCTCCCTCCGAAGCGTATACCAACTGTTTCCAGAACCTTGCCATGAACGGCGGCACGGTCGTCTATATGGGCGGCGCTGCCGTCCTGGAAACCGCTGCCCATAACGGCATCTTCGCCATCGCCTTTGGGGATGGGTACGCCCAGAAAGATGCCGTCATGGCTGATTTCCAAGGGCTTTCCGGGAAGTAAGAACATATGAACGCCCCTACCCTGTCCTTTGTGGGATGGGGCAGGGGCGTTTCTCTGAAAAGTATATACGAGGAAGGAGAAACCAATGGAAACAAACGCAATTTTTCGAAAAAATTACGGCAACTTCCGCCGCTTCTTCTCCATGCTGGGCAAGGCGGATTTGCCCTACCTATGGATCATCGGCTACCTGGCAGCCAGCGCCGTCATTGCCAAGGTGGGCGTTAACACTACTGAATACAGCGCCGCCCTCTTCGCCGGAAACGTGGGTCTGACCGCTGTGGTGCTGCCTTACTTTTTCTATCAGATCCTTTCCTTGGTTCTGAGTTCTGTTTCCGGACTCATCAATAACCTCTGTGAAGCCCGCATGGACCGGAATCTGCGCCGGATGGTCTGGCGCAAGACGGTGAGCCTGCCCCTGTGGTTCTATGAAAATAATAACCCTAAGGAACTGCTCAGCCGTATCACTACCGATATTTCCAGCATCAGTAATCTGGTTATGAAGGTGTTCATCCCCATATTCACCACCGCCTATGCCAGCTTCGTCATTCTCCTGAAAGTTTCCAGCTATGATGGAGCTTTGATGTGGTCCCTGGTGGTGGCGCTGCCGGTGAATATCCTTATCAGCTTTATCCTGGGCAGGCTGCAATTCGGCGTGCAGGATCTCATTAACCGCCGCAATGCCGAGCTGACGGCCTCCATAGCGGAGCGGACCAATAACCTGATGCTCATCAAGTCCATGGGCACCGAAACAAAGGAATCCGGTACCGGGGAAGAACGAATGAAGGCAAGCTACCGCGCCGCCGGGATGAACATCTGGATTACCGGCTTGGCAGTGCCTATCCAGGCTATTGCCGGGGTGCTGCAAACTATCGTTATTATCCTGGTAGGCAGGGGTTATTATGCCTCCGGCGCGCTGAGCCTGACAGAATGGATCGCCTATTATGGCTTCGCCGTTCAGCTCACCAGCATCCTCAGCGGTTACTGCGGCTACTGGACCTCCTTCAAGTGCGCCCAGGGGGCGGTGGACCGGGTGAGCCAGATTATGGCAGAGCATTCCGAGGATTTGGGTGTGGGAAATACTATGGGCTCCCCCGCCGGAGGAATCCATTTTGAAAAGGTAGATTTCTCCTTCGGTGCCAAGCCGCTGTTCCAGGGGTTGGACCTGGATATTCCCGCAGGACGGATCACCGCCGTCGTCGGGCCATCCGGGTCTGGGAAGACGACGCTCCTGAACCTGATCGACCGTCTCTATCCCCTGGACGGCGGGTCGGTACAGATTGGAGGAAAGGATACGTCGGAGTATTCCCTGGCAAGCTTCCGCCGCGCTTTGGGATACGTGACCCAAGAGAGCGTCATGTACGCCGGAACCATCCGGGACAATCTGCTTCACGGCCTGAGCCGGATCCCATCGGATGAAGAACTGGACGAGGCCTGCGCCGCCGTGGGCATCCTGGACTATGTCCGCCGCCAGCCTATGGGATACGACGCCCCGGTGGGTGAGAGCGGCGCCAGTCTCTCCGGCGGGCAGCGGCAGCGGTTTTCCGTGGCCCACGCCCTGCTGAAAAAGCCGGACTGCCTGCTGTTGGATGAGGCTACCGCCGCTATGGACATCGACGGCAAGGCGGGCGTATGGGCCAGCATCCGGCAGGTTATGGCGGGAAAGACTGTGGTCTATGTGGCGCATGACGCCCAAACCATACGCAACGCGGACTATCTGATCGTCCTCCGAGACGGCAGGGTGCAGTCCTTTGGGGAACGGGATGAAGTCCTGGCTTCCGACCCATTCTGCCAGGAAATGATGGAAAACGGAGAGGAGGAACGCTGATATGATACACAACGGCAAGGGTAGGGAGCAGAAAAAGGAAAAATTCTCTTTCCGCTCCTATATCACATTCTATACCCGCTTCCCCATCCCCTGGTGGCTCTTTATTGCCTCCCTGGCGTTCAGTCTCATCAACACTGAGGTCTTCCTGGCAATCTCCAAGTATGTTATCCGGATCAATAAGGGCGAGCTTTACAACAGCGTTATTATCGGCTATGCCCTGCTGACCGTTCTCAATGCCGCCATCTCCATGGGAAGCAATATTTGCGGCGAGTACGGCATCCAGAAGGTTACCCTCCGGGCCAGGAAACTGCTGTGGGACAAGATCCTCCACCTTCCCATGCGGGAGGTGGAGCGGCGCCAGCCCTCGTCCCTGATCTCCGGCGTGGTCAACGATATTACCCAGGCCAGCACGGTGATCCATATGATCTTCTCCACTGTGGCTTCTGTTTATGGCTTTGTCCGCTGCTGCGTGGAGATGGCGCGGTTCAATGCGAAGCTCTCCGCCTATATGCTGCTGCTGGTTCCTCTGGCCATCGGCGTGTTCGCCCTGGTGGGCCAGTTGCAGTACCGTATGATGCTGCGGCGGTACGAGAGCCTGAATACCATGACGGAGTTCTTCTCCGAGCATATTTCCGCCGCCAAGCACGTCAAGGCACAGGCTATAGAGGATATGGAAACAGAGGCAGGGCTGCGGGCCATTGACGAACGGTACCGGGCGGATGTCTATTACGCCTTTATGGAGGTTTTGCAGGTGTTCTCCAATACGCTGTATACCTCCATCGGCAGTATTGTCATCGCTCTGTTCGGTTCCGACATGATCCGCAAGGGCCAGATGCCGGATACGGGGATCAATGACTTTACCACCTATAAGGGAAGGGTGGACCAGTATCAGGCGGAGGTCCTGACTCACTACCAGACCCTCAAGGGCACACAGGGCGCTATGCAGTACGTGGGCGTTCTCCAGGAGGGGCCGGAGGAGGATCTGGAGGACGGGTACGACCTGCCAGAGAGCCAGCCGGAGCAGGATATCGTACTGGACCGGGTCAGCTTCGGGTATGTTCCCCAGCAGCCGGTGCTTCACGATCTGAGCCTTACCATCCCCGCTGGGAAAACCACCGCCATTATCGGCAGCAACGGCTCCGGCAAGTCCACACTTCTCAAGCTGCTCCAGGGCATCTACTCGCCGGACAGCGGCCGGGTATGGTTGGGGAAAACCGCTGTGGATGAGGTGAAGCTGGCACAGCTGCGCCGTCGGTTCGGCTGTGTCCTCCAGCATAACCCCTTGTTCTCCGGTTCTGTCCGTGATAATATAGCCTATGGTGCAACAGGGGAAATATCAGATGAAGCTATTGCCGGGGCCGCAAGGCTGGCGGACGCGGACGGTTTTATCCGCCAGCTGCCCCAGGGATATGATTCCGATGTGGGCATGGGTGGGGCACTGCTCTCCGGCGGGCAGCGCCAGCGAGTGGCTATTGCCCGGATGCTGATGTCCAACCCGGATTACCTGCTGATGGATGAAGCCGGGGCCAGTCTGGACCACAAGAGCGACATGACCATCTTCCGCACCGTCCGGGAACACATGAAGAACCGAACCATCGTAGTGGTTGCCCACGACATGCGATCAGTAATGGAAGCGGATTATATCATCGTTCTCAACGAGGGGTCCCTGGAAGCGGCGGGCAACCATAAGGAGCTGCTGGGAACCAGTCCCACTTACCGCACCTATTTGCAGCTCCAGGGCTACGCCCTGGCGGGAGAGGAGGTTAGCCGATGAAACGCTTTACCATCTTTTTTTCCATCCTGCTGGTGTTGGGCTTCGGTGCGGTGCTGGCCTATGTGGCGGCATTGCCGGAGTTCGTCCCACCCGCCCAGCTCATAGGCGAAGGGGAGGACCCCGATGCCCCCATCTGGGATATGACCATGGATGAGGTCCTGGCGGAGTTGGAGGGGCAGGGTCTCATAGAAACAACCAACCTGATCACCCTGTCGGCGGATGGCTTATGCACCATCGCTGTGAAGGTTTCCAACGGCGCTGAATTTTATTGGTGGGATGTGGACAACCTGAAAGAGGGCAGCATGGAGGAGACCTCTTACAAGAGTTTGAAGGCAGAGGGGTTCATTGACTTCTACGGAGCCGGAAGCATCATGAACCCAGTCCCCAACGGGCCTTTTGCGCTGCTGCTGGACTTCTATGAGGGCGATTCCAAGGCATTGGAGCAGGCGTTCCGGGCTGTTGGTCAGGCAGAATAAAAAGCGGGGAGGGGCGGATCATGGAGATGAAAGTCCTGTTGGTGGAAAGCGACCAGAATCTGCGAGGCGAACTGGCAGTCATGCTGCACGCTTTCCAATGCTTCCGGGTGGTCGGGACGGCGCAGAATTCTACGGAGGCCGTCGCGTTCGTCCAGTCCAATGATGTAGACGTCATATTTGCCAACCATCAGCCAGCCGACCCCCGCACCACCGGCGTGGGGGAATATTTGGCTGCCGTTTTGGGGCAGAGCCATCCCCATATTCAGGTGGTGGTCTATTCCGGCTCAGAAGAATGGGCGTTCAATGCCTTCCGCTGCCAATGCGCCGGGTATCTGCTGACACCCTTTGATCCCTTGGCGCTCCAATCGCTGGTTAATCGGCTGCGCTACGTGTTCGATCTCCAGCAGGCGAAGCGGGAGGTATCTAACCGCAGTATCATGATTAAGACCCGCAGCGGCTATCAATTAACCCGGCTCAGCGATATTCTTTTTATTGAACGCAGTAACCGGAAGAACCACATCGTCACCACCGATGGACAGGAGATCTCCCTGCTGGGGTACACCATGAATCAACTGGAGGAGATGCTGGAGGGCTGTGGGTTCTATCGCTGTTATCAATCCTTCATCGTCAATCTGTCCCAGGTGGCGGCGGTCCGGGCGGACAATGACGCAAAAATTTATACGATTCGTTTTAAAGACTACGAGGGAGAGATACTGCTCAGCCGGGAAAAATACGCGGAACTGGTGGCGCTTCTAAAGGGGCGGTATGCGAAGATTAATATCTGACGCTTCTTCAGCCTTTTATCGCCTTTGACAAAAAAGTCAGGAAAAGCAGTGCAAGTATGCTACTTTGTCCTCTCCGCAACAGGATGGTTATAAAATACTCCGTATTTACAAAAAGAAATAAGGAGCTGTCGCTTTAACGATTAAAAAATGGTGAAGCGGCAGCTTCCTTTTTGACTTTTTTGTATTTATATTCACACTATAATTCACTCCTGCTTATTTACACAGTCATATGGCAAAACTAAATCAAATATTTACGGATAATATAGGATGGAGAACAACTCCATGCATGGCAGTAACTGTTTACCATTTTCGAACCGTAAGGCGCAACATTTTTATCTGCCGGATCATACAGTTCCCAGAATGTATCGGCTCCGTCTTTCACCATCTCGCCCCAGTATGCGCACATGAAGCTAAGCGCTACTTCCTTGCGGTTGTTCTGCACAAGGGCTTCGATAAAGTGATGGTACATATATGGAGTTACCATACGGATCTTCGGATCGATTACAATCGTATGCTCTAATAACTGTGCATTTTTTGCCTTATCTCCGAACACATCAGCCAATACCATCCATACCTGGGATGCCCAGGAAATCTGCTTCTCGCTCCCGCTGACAAAGAATCCTTTTTCAGCGTCCCAGAGCTTCATTGCCCCTGCGATTGCCTTCTCAAGATATCCCGCATACTCTTTTGCTTTTTCTTCATTCTGGTCAAATTCCGCAAGTTTAATCGCGTGGCGAAGCGTATAAACCAGAATCCCCTGTGCTCCTGCCTGTTTATTGAGGCCATCCGCCCAGTCTATAAAACACCACCACGTTTCCTTATCCTTTACCACGCCTTCCTCATCCATCTCCCTGACTGCCAGTTCAATCTGGCGGTATGCTGTAGCGGTAAGGTCTTTTCTTGTTTCCTCATCCTTTGTCTCCATATAATAGTCATACAGAATTGATATAAAGAATAAGGAATAGTCGAACAACGCCGTATCATCTACCTGGTATTTTGGCTCTGTGAACAGACATGCTCCTACGCGGCCTTCATTCATGGTAAGCCCCGCATAAAGATACAGGTCGTGCTTTACCAGATCATTATTATGGAATGTTACATAATTTGTCTGAGCCTGAAGCCGCAGATCCCCAATCCAAAGACGCCTGTCTCTCTTCGGGCCGTCTTCAAAGCCTTTCTGCATACATCCCTGCATCGTCCTTAACGCGACCCTGTCCATCTCTGCCAGATCTTCATCAATCGCCGGAAGCACTGCCACCTTTGTCAGATCGGCAGAAGTTACGGAGGTACATGAAACATCTTCTAATACCACCCGGTATTTAGAGGAAGTATCAATGACTTTTATTTCCATATAACGAAACGCGTATCTTCTCGGCATTTCGATTACTGTCGGCAAAATGTCAATGTGCAAAAATTCTTCCTGAATCCAGCCCTTTCCGATATCTCCGTTATATTCCCCGGAGTTTTCCACAATCTCTACGGGAATTTCACCAAATTTGATACGTATGTAAGCCGGCGCATCCGGCGGGCTGCCCGCTGAAGCAATGCGAAACTTTACATATCCTACGTTATGGTTTCCAAAATCCAGCACTACCCTGTCATCCCTTCCCATTTCAATATTTTTCAATTCTTCTATATCGGACTTGAATACTGCTTTGTAATTGTCTCCGTCCGGCTCAATTGTTACAATCTGTTTTGGCGTAACTTCTGTTTTGATCAGCTCCGGTATCAATGCATCCGCTTTCTTAATGAAGTCATCATTCACGATCATCTCAAAATTTTCCATACTGTTTGTAATAGCCATAATCCTTCTCTCCTTATCCTTATTATCTTACTTTATTTATTCCATCTGCCCAATTCCATATTTCTTCTGAAGCCGGATCATAATTGTACCTGCCACCGCACTAATCAGAACAATACCGGCAAATCCGAACATTGTCATCTGGATACGTTCCCCCGCAACCAGCCACGGAGTGATCAATGCAAATAATCCACAGCAGAATCTTGAAAATCCATTGATAAATCCTTGCATAGACGCACGCGCTTCCGATGGGAAGGATTCCTGTGTCCATACCTTATGGCAAAACCAACCAACAAGTCTGTGATACCGTCAATTACCCTGCACACGATGAACATCGCTGCAATCGCCTTCGCATCCAGTTTCATAATATCTGTATAAAAATACAATAAGTACAAACTAATGACCTGCCATATTAAGTTACATGCAAAATCGCCAAGTCCATACCCGAATCGCTGTTTATACAATGCTCCTGTCATTGACTTATTAGAAACTAAGGCATTACTCATTTCCATTCCTCCTCTAGGTACTCTTTCTCGACACCAGAAACAAAATTCGACCAGTCATTGTTTTTTCATTTCCCTTGTGTTAATGACATTATATGACAGATTTTATATAATTTTAATTGGGAAAATCGCCCTATTCTATTGACATTTTTTGTCATGTTAGTAAAATAAAAATACAATACTCAAAATAACCATTACAGCTCTTTACAGCAAATATATGTAACAATTTATGTACTGCTATACTTGTATTTTGATTAAATATCTCCAAAAATACAATAATTTTATTAATAAGCATATACAATTTATCAAAAAAGAACACAGGAAAATGCTCATCCTCTCCAAGCATTTTTTATACAATTACCGAAAAAACAAAAAATGTCAATTTTTCTATCTTCATTTTAAATGCATGAAAGCAAATATTTGTGCAGTTTGCACAATAACACAGGGAGGAAATACCAATGTCTAAAAAATCCATTTTAGAAAAATTATATGAAATGAAAGATGATGAAAAATTTTATAAGACCTATTATGAAGCAAGGCATGATTCTTTAAACCTAAAAAATTTTTTATCTGGAATTAATACAGATGATGTTAAAAGACGCCGCCTTATTGTTCCGGAAATATCCCCTGAATTAATACCTCATATCATGGATGACCAGGAATATTTTGATAAAAATGCTCATCAGAGTGTGTTTTTCAGCAAACACAACCGCTACACCCCCGCTTTCTTGCATAAACATGTTTTCTTTGAAATTGTTTATGTTCTTTCCGGAAGATGCGTACAGGCAATCGGACTTGATACGCACCAGTTTCACGAAGGAGATTTTATCTTTATCTCTCCAAATACCTTTCATACAATGGAAGTATTTGATGATAACAGTCTCGTTATCAATATTTTATTACGGCGTAGCACGTTCCAGCATATGTTTTCACCTTTAATTTATGGAAACGATCTTCTGAGTGAGTTTTTCTCCAGCGGTTTATATGAATCCAATCAATTTCAATATATCGCTTTTCATTCTGGAGACGATCAGTTTATAAAAAATAAATTTCTGGAAATGTGTGAAGAATGGATAACCCCTGATAACTATAGCGATCAGATTCTGATAGGAATTCTTACTATGCTGTTCGCTTATCTTATGCGTAAATATTCTTTTACACTTGAAACATCTGTTTCACAACATACATCTGCGCCGGATGATTTTTTAATTATGAACTATATGCAGGAGCATTTAAAAGAAGTTACCCTTGCTGATGTGGCTGAACATTTCAATTTCTCAATCTCCTATTGTTCTCGCCTTATCAAATCATCAACAGGCGTAAGCTTTAATGACTGGAAACGGACTTTTCGCCTGCGAAAGGCAGAACATCTGCTCTTAAGCAGCAATTATACGATTACTCAGATTAGTGATACTGTTGGATATGCGAATCCGGAATCTTTTATCAGAACCTTTAAAAAAGAATTTCATCTAAGTCCATCTGAATATAGAAGATATAAAAATCGTACTTTATAAAATTATGTGTGTATTCCTGTTTTTCACAAACTCTTATGTGGAATATAAAGCGCATATCCCACATAATTGCTAATTTAATAAATTCATATTTTGTTTTTTAACCCTTTTACCAAAGGCAGGAATCGTAAGGGCAGGAATCGTAAGGGCAAGTTTCGCCAGAGTTACTCAAAACCCACTTCGTGGATTTTGCTTACCTGGCAAACTTGATGGAGGATTCCACTCCCCATACCCTCGGTTCTGGCGTATTTCCCAAATATGCAGATTAGCTCCTATTGTAAATAGTCGCAGCAGATAGTCCCAATCACGGAGAAAAAATAAATATTTTTCCAAAAAGTCTTTTTTCATTTCCCACTATTCCTTCCTAATCGGCTTATATTATGAGAACATTTTTTTAGAGAAAGGGACTATGGAATGGCAAGACCAAAAAAGGAGAAAGAACTACAGCATAAACATCAGATTATGCTCCGTCTCACAGACATAGAATATGAAATTATATCTGAAAACGCAAAAGCCGCAAATCTCCCACTGGCAGAGTTTGCAAGGAAACAGATTATGAAGCAAAAGGTAATTGCAAAATATGAGATTGTGGCAGACCTGCCGGAACTGAAAAGACTGATTGCAAAGTTTGGAAAAATCGGGAGCAACTTAAACCAGATTGCAAGACATTTCAACAGCGGCGGCATCCATTCACAGCGAATGCGTAAGGCAATCGACCAGAGCGTGGCCAAAATCTATGAAATATGAAGTCTTGAAGATGGCGGGAGATTTCCACTCTGCCGCCACAGGTAACCTGGATGGCAATACTGAAACACATAGCGAATAAAAACGCTGGCTATGAGGAGGCACAGCGTTATCTCATGTTCCAGTATGACGAATCTACTAACAAACCAATACTTAATGAAAATGGTGAGTTAATCCCACGCAAGGAATATTTTATGGACGGCATAAACTGCGACCCCTTTACGTTTGACATGAAGTGCCGGGAGCCAAACACCCTGTATCACAAAAACAAATCTTATGATGAAATCAAATCCCACCATTACATCATCAGTTTCGTTCCGAAGGACGCAACAGAAAATGGATTGACTGGGGAACGAGCGCAGCAGCTTGGAATAGAATATGCAAAGAAAAATTTTCCCGGCCATCAGGCGTTAGTCTGCACACATATGGATGGACATAATGAAAGCGGCAACATTCACGTACATATCGTAATCAACAGCCTGCGGAAATACGATGTGGAACGTCAAGACTTCATGGAGCGCACCTGTGATTCCCACGCCGGATACAAACACCATGTATCCAAAGATTACCTTATCCACTTAAAGCAATCCCTTATGGATATGTGCCGCCGGGAACATCTGCACCAAGTAGACCTCCTTACTCCTGCAGAAAAGAAAATCACAGACCGGGAATATCATGCGAAGCGCAGAGGGCAGAAGAAACTGAATGAACGTAACATACAGATTCTTGCAGACGACCTTATTCCACGGAAAACAGAGTTTCAGACTCAAAAAGAAATATTACGGTCTGCAATCGAAGATACTGCCAGCCGTTCCCGTAGTCAGGAAGATTTTCAGAGATTACTTTTAGAAAAATATAATATCAAATTGAAAGTCAGCCAGGGCAGGTTCAGCTATCATCACCCGGAACGCAACCAATATATAACCGGAAGGATGCTCGGCACACATTATAAAGAAGATTATCTTTTGAGCTTATTTGAGATAAATGCGAAAGAACAGGAATCAGAAAAGAAGCAGATAATCCCGAAGGAATATAAGGCAAAAATAAAAGCACCAATACCTTCGAAAGCTGCTCCAACACTGGAAGATTCTTTTTCGGATATTAAGAAGCAGGCTTCCAGTTCCAGAAAGGACTTGAAGTCAATTGAAGATAAACTCCGTGGAATAAATGAGCAGATCCATTATACCGACCAGTACCTTGCAAATAAATCTGTCTATCAACAGTTTTGTAAATCGAAACCCAAAGGGCAGTTCCGAAAAGAACATTCTGCAGAGATAACCCTTTATGAAACCGCAAGGAAATTTCTGAAAGAACATTCTGCCGATGGCAAACTTCCCTCCATGAAGCTGCTGAAAGCAGAAAAGGAACGCCTGCTGCAGAAGAAAAAAGAGGCGCGGAATAAATACCATTATTACCATGATTATCAAAAAGAACTGCATACTGTCTGCTCTAATGTAGATATAATCTTAGGACAGACACACGGCAGACAGACCGAAAAGCAGAAAAGCACGGATATATCCTGAAAATGATATGCTGCTGTCACAATTATCGTCGGAAGGATTCCCTTTTACGGGAAATCCTTCTGCCACAATCCTCTCTCTTCCAAATCAGTAAAAGTCAATTTCCTTCCCAACCAGATAGAGATGGAATTTATCCGCATCATTTTTTATATCGTAACCTTTCTGAAAGTCGCCCGTAGAAAATTCAATCTCACAGACCGATTTCCCCTTTTCCACGTCTTTTCTGTTCAGATACACCGTAATATCCAGCTCCGATGGATAGCCGTTCACATCTGTCGAGAATCGGATAGAATGAAACGAATTGTCCTGACACATATGGATAATCTCTCTTGCAAATTCCTCCTTATCCTCAATCCGGCTGCTGTTGGCAGCCACATTTAGATGATGGTCATTGTTCATAGAAAAGCTGCTTACTACATCAGGCACTCCTGAATGTGCTTCCTTCCATTCTGGATATTTCCTCACTCCATACGGAACCGCGCATACCAGCGCTACAGCAATCAGAAAATACCATATCTTTTTCCAAATCTTTTCCCGCATTATCTTCCCACCCTTCTGTATTTTATAGTGTCATTATATACACACTATTGTTCCAATTATTTTACATGGATAATAGAAGTAATACAAGCAGCATTTGAATAAAGGCGGGAAACAGCATGATAACATACGACCGACTATGGGAAACCATGAAGGAAAAAGGCGTGACGCAGTATGACCTGTACACGCATTACAATATCAACCGCTCGCAGCTTAACAGGTTAAGACACAACATGAATGTGGAAGTGAATACGATAGACAGGCTCTGCAACATCCTGCACTGCAGGGTAGAGGATATTATGGAGCATTTTGATGACAGCAATCTCTTTTGAAAATCGTATTCTGCCCGGAAATACCTGCCATACCTAATTTGAATTTGGAAAGGACTGGTAACACAATGGACGCCTCCAAAGTATCCCAATACAACCGGAAGCACGAAGAAGATCTTAAGCGCCTGAAGAACTTCCGGTTACTGGACGATGATTTTTGCACAAAAGTGTTTGAGGATATTGAATGTGTGGAGCTGTTACTGCGTATCATATTAAAGAAAGATAATCTGAAAGTAACCGAAGTACATTCCCAATATAATATGAAGAATCTACAGGGACGTTCGGCAAGGCTTGATATATTTGCCACTGACGATACCAAGACGGCGATGAACGTGGAAGTACAAAGAAGCGACCAGGGCGCAAACCCAAGACGTGCAAGATACCATTCCAGCCTGATTGATGCCAACATCACGGAACCGGGAGATAAATATGAGAAGCTTCCAGAATCCTATGTTATCTTCATTACAGAAAATGATGTCATGGGACCCGGGCTTCCCCTCTATCATATCAACCGTTCTGTAGAGGAAACCGGGAATGGTTTTGGGGATGATTCCCATATCATCTATGTAAATTCACAGATTCAGGATGAAACCGCTTTAGGACGGCTGATGCATGATTTCTCATGCACCGACCCATCTGACATGAATTATAAAATATTAGCTGACAGAGTGCGGTTTTTCAAAAACGATGAGGAAGGAGTGTTGACTATGTGCCAGATGCTAGAGGAAATGCGGAATGAAACAGCGTTAGAAACAACAAAGGAATTTGCCCTCCGTCTGATTATCAGAGGGAAAGATACTCTTGAGGAAATTGCGGAGATTACCGATTTACCGCTTGCCGAACTGAACCATTTAAAAGAAACAAGGAAAATATAAATAGGCAGCGAAAAGGAGAAGCCCCTGCCCCCTTTTAAGGCCAGGTACTTCTCCGTCCACATAGGCGTGCACGCTGTCATCCGAAAACTCCATGTCCACATCTGGAATCTCCGGCTGAGCCATGCAGTATTCATAGAGCTCCATAGCAAGTTCGGTCCCTGTTTCACTGGCTCCGGAAAATGCATCGCCGCTTCCATTGGCATAACTGGCCGCCATATGCACAAGGATGAAACGCTGCCCTTCCGAGAAGTCCGGATGCTTTTCTGCAAAGAACCCTTCGTTTCCACTGGCTTTTGTCCCATAATAGCAGATTTTTGCCAGGGCTTTCTGATCTTTCAGCCTGGAAATACTGTAAGTTCCGCTCTCTGGAGAATCGGCAGAGGGCTGTACGCAGTAGGCAGTGGCTGAAATGTTGCCAAACTGGACGGTATATTTATAAGTCAGATAACTACCATACCCGTAATCGGCATAACGGTAACAAGTTCCCCTAGTCACAGTGACCTGCTCCATGGAACTGGCCCCTGCAGAAGCATAAAAGGTAACACTCTCCCCTGCTTCCATAGCCATCAGATCAATGTCCTGCTGTTCTGCCTGCATCATTGCTTGATCGGCAGTCAGTTTGCTTTCATCTTTATCCGGCAGAGCTTCAAAGCCATCGGAATGATTCCTGCCATCTTCCGGTTCCTCTGCTTCCTGTTTTTCAGAAAATGATACAGCCTTTTTTTCTTTTACGATAATATTCCGGCTAATATGATAGGATGGATTTTTACTGACTGGCTCCACAAAATAGACCGCTTTGTAAATATCCGCCCGGCTGCTGTCAAACGCCTGCCCGGATTCATTTTTTGCTTCATGAAAAATAATCTTTACTTTATCTGAAGAAAACTCCATGCCGAAAAAATCATGCTCTATATCAAAATCACTGCCGATTTCCACCTCATGGTCTTCTGCAGCCACAATTTCGTCCTCTTTCAGATCTTCCTTTATTTTTTCCAGAGCCGGATATTCTGCCTCATACGCTGCTGTCTCCAGATCTGCTCCCTGGACATCCACCGGCTGTAGTAAGAAAGCCGATAAAACCGTGACTGCAGACAGCAGGCAGGATAAAAGCTTTTTTCCATTTCCTTTCAATACGATTTCTCCCTCGCTTTCTTTGTTGCGCAGCATAAAGCTGCTGGTATTCTGTCTTTCTATCCTTTATTTTTTCATATTCCCCTGTGCATGTCTCTCCTTTCACTTCTGTTATCCAGCCCGGTTCCCCGGACTGACTATTTTTGATACGTTTTCCCATGTTCCTCCCAGACCCGTTCCCTGTCCCGGTTCTTATCATCCGCAACGTTTTCTCTGGCAGGGCACGCAGAATGCGCACTCAGTACCGGGTATCCATCTGAGCAGGATATGAAATTTTCAAGGTGCACAAAAAGGGAATCTGTTTGAATTGTTATCACTGATTTTTTCAGAACATTACCCTCTCACTAATCGTAGACTGGAAAGGGTAAAATACAAGTAATTTGAAAAACTTTTTTATTTTTAGCGAATATTGCCAAAAATAGTGCACAAAATAGATATTTTTATAGAAATATGATAAAATAAGCGGATAAAACAACTTGGAAGTTTTTCTGTCTGGAAAATTGGAATTTGGCAGGTCGGAAATTAAACCTTTCAAAATTAAGTATTACTGTGAAAAACGTGATCCCGAATTTGAACAGAAAATGCATGATGTACTTTTGGTTTATAAGCCGATATCCTTACAGTTTAACGAAGATGGCAGTGTAATTATTTCGGAGGACGGGGTTGTTGTCCATACAGTTTCCTGCGATGAAAAGCCTGGCATACAGGCAATTGCGACGACAGGGGATGACCTGCTGACAGGGGAAGCAATCCCTCTGGTCAGCGAGAGCCATAAGAGTTCGGATTTTATCAACCTGTTGAAGAAACTGGACAATAAATATCCAGAAGGGGATGTGATACGAATCATATGCGATAACCATTCTGCCCACAAGTCCAAGGAGACAAAAAACTATCTTACAACATGTCCTGAGGGCCGGTTTGTCTTTGTATTTACGCCTACACACGGATCTTGGTTAAATATGATAAAAAGTTTCTTCAGCAAGATGACAAAGCAGATGCTAAAAGGAATCCGTGTCAAATCAAAAGAGGAACTTGCTGAACGCATATATCTATATTTTGAAGAGGTCAACAGGGAACCAGTTGTTTATCATTGGGCTTATAAAATGGATGAAATCAGTCAGGATGAAGCTGTAAAAGTTGGTGTAAAATCGAATATTAATTAGGCTAGTTATTAATTATTCGATGTACTAGATATCTTTAAACATATTATAAGGAGGAAAACAAAATGAACAAACTTTCAACAAGCAGTGCTTATTCGATTGCTATACTTTAATGAAAGACTGCGTGAATCCCGAACATATCGAGGATGAGGATTTTATCGGTTCAGCATTCAGCAAAATTGAAGGATATAAAATAGTCCTTCCAACCGATATTTATAGCCACATTGATAACTTCATCAAAGAGAATTTATATCCCATAGTAAATGACCCGGAGTTCTTTTCAAGTACACATTTACCAGAGTATGGCTCGTTTGATGAAGAAAGAGGTTCTTTCGTAGTTAATTCCGAAGAATCCCTTAAGAAAATCATGATAGCATTTTTCCAAATCTCAATAGACATGGAACGCAAGGTTGATGATTTCGCAATGCAATATTTAAAGCCTTACCTTTGCTAACTTCCAGAATATAAAACACAGACAGCATTTCCACCCAAAAGTGGAAATGCTGTCTTCTTTTTATTTTTATATTATTTGAATTTGAAATAATAAACCGTTGGAGCTGTCGTATATTTATACTGCCCAGTTTTGGAATTATAACTCTTCTCTCCATCAAACCATAATGCAAAATAAAGATATTTTCCCAGCTTATCAAAATTTAATTCTTTCTCACCTTCATATTTGTCAGTAATAGTCTCGTTTATTACAGTTTCAAAGTCATAACTTTTTCCCGCCTGAACACCATAAAGATAATCACCCCAAGAGCGCCTTTTTATATTTCCATACACATCATACATGCATAAGCTGACTGCCCCATTTATCTTTTTCAACTTAATCTTACTTCCCCTAGGTATCATAAACACCTTTTTCCCATTTATTGTTTTGGTGGTAACCTTTTTTTCATTTGGCGTTTGGAATATCAGACCTGGATTTACTTCTTTATTAGGATATTGTTGAAACTTATCCAGATTCTTTATATAGACAATCGCAGTCACTTTGTTCTTCTTATCCAGATAAAACCGAATCTTATATTTATCACTGCCCTTTTGGTAATTATATTCCAAATAATTTTTCCAAATAGAAATATCTATCTGAAAATAGTTATATTTTAACGTTTTATAAAACCTGTCTTTTCCATTGACTTTTACTTTAGACGTGTTTCCATACTGCTTTTTTACATAAGATGCTGTACTTCCCACTTTCACGTTACGCTTTGTTTTGAGTTTGCTGTTATTCTTGCTTTTTGTATCTGTGTTTTCGTATACCAAATCCCACCATGTTTCATTATTTATTGATGTCTTTATAACATCTGTTTTCTTTCCGCCCTCAGTATAGACAAAATCCTTCTCCCCAAGTTTTGCCGGGCTTTTGCTTTTCGCCTGCACATTTCCTACTGGTATCAGTGTAACCAACATGGCAAGCACTAGCACCGTAGCAATTTTTTGTTTCCATTTCTTCATATCTTTTGCTCCTGTAAAAAATTATTTTAAAAAATTCCACTTGAAAGCGGAAGCGCTGTCTGCCTATCTCTATTTTATTTGAACTTGAAATAATAGATTGCCGGAGCTTTGATATGTACTATTTGATTTAATTTTGAATCCATTTTGGTCTCCATACAAGCTAAAGAGAAATAAAGATATTTTCCCGGTTTTTTCATATTTATCTTTTTATAAGTACCATCACTGGTGTACATTCTTCCATCCATCAAAGCTCCAATGTCAAAACTTTCTCCCTGTTGAATAAAATGTCCATCCTGCCACAGGTTATCCCCGTCATAACCTCCCATCACCTTTCCATACACATCATACATGGATATATAATAATTTACTTTGCTAAACTCGCTTTTTGACATAGCACCCTTTTTAAATTTAATCTTCGTACCTTGTGGTATTATATAAGTTTTCTTTCCGTTTATTGTTTTTGTAGTTACTTTTTTACCTTTAGGTGCTTGAAAGGTTAGTCCCATATTTAACTCTTTATTCGGATAATTATAAAATTTTGTAAAATTTAAAATATAAACAATTGCAGTCACCTTATTTTTTTTGTCCAAATAAAACCGGAGCCTATATTTATCACTGCCTTTTTTGTAAGTATATTCGAGATAATTTTTCCATGCGGAAGTATCTATGCCGGGTGCATTATATTTTATACATTTATAAAATCTCTCACTTTGTTTGACTTTTACTTTACTAGTTTTTCCATACTGCTTTATCACATATGATTCCGTACTTCCTTCTTTTACATTACGGTTTGTTTTTAAGGACTTTCCACTACTCTTAACATTTTTCGTATCGGTGATTTTACTTTCCAGTAAATAAGCTCCTTGTCCCTGGTCAAAACTTTTTAAGCCTTTTATCGCATCTTCTTTCCTTCCACCATAAGTATAGACAAAATCCTTCGCCCCAAGTTTCGCCGGATTTTTGCTTTTCGCCTGCACATTTCCTACTGGTATCAGCGTAACCAACATGGCAAGAACTAACAACATTGAAATTTTTTGTTTCCATTTCTTCATAAAATTTTCTCCTCACGTTAAAATTTTTTAATTTTCAGTTTACATTATATCATATTGTGATTATCTCCACAATGTTCATTTCCACAATAGTATTTTATAATTTAGTCAACCACAAAATAAGGAGTTGATTCACATTATTAGCTATCATCCACTCTGGGAAACAATGAAGCAAAAAGAGATATCACAATACTTATTGTTGAAATCTGGAATAGATAACAAAACACTGGACAGTTTAAAGAAGAATAAAAATATAACCCTCTTAACTGTCGAAAAACTCTGCAATATCATAGAATGTACCCCAAATGACATTGTAGCATTCATCAGAGCGGACACTCCCTGATTTACGGAGGTCTGCTCTGATTTTCTCATTAAATTATTTTTCTGCCCTTTCAAGAATATCTGACAAGTACTTATTTGCTTCCTTCTCCGTAAAAATCCCAAAATCCCTCATATAAACTAATACCAAGCGCAACAGACATTAGTTCCGGCTTTTTCCTATGCCACTGTATCAAAATTTCTTCATCACTTTTTAACTCGTCACATAACAAATTCCCTACTTCTTTTTCTCCATATACGACTCTCATCTTGTTGCTTTTTATGAATACTACTTTATCCTACTTTAAGCGATATGTCAATACAAAAAGCTACACAATGATATATTGTATCAAAAAGGAGTAGCATTATGAAACCACTAAAAACTAAAGTAAGTATTACACTTGATGCGGAAATTATAGAGAAAATTAAAACATTGGCAGAACAGGATGACAGGTCATTTTCACAATATGTTAATCTTGTTCTGAAAGAATATTTAAAAGAAAATAAAGCAAACATAAGAAATAAAACAGAATAATTAATCAAGGGATATTCCAACAAAATGCATTGGAACATCCCTTTTTCCATTTTGAACCTATACCCAAAATCTACACCAGCCAGTAAACCCCCACTTGCCCTGCAAGCGCCATTCGGTAAAGGGGTTGACAGGCTTCTTCGGCATAAATTTTTCCATCAAAAAACACCTCTCGAAATGAAAGGTGTTTTTGACATTGTTTTTACAATTACGAACGTGTTCTCTTTATTTGGTCGTAAATCGGTCGTAAATTTTACTCTTGAAATCCTTTAACCCTTGATTTTACTGGTTTTCTTTACCCAAGGTTTTCATCGTCGGGAAATGAAATTACATTTTCTGCAGCTCTCTGTTCCCTTGTATAACCCCGTTTTATGAGCTCTCCATATAGTGAATACTCACGTAAATCTGCATATTTCTTTCCATTTTATTCTGAGTTTGGTGTCAAAATGGTGTCAGATGGTGTCATTTAAAACCATTTTATGCGATGTGTATTTGAGCACATGAATCATATTCATTTAACAGCGACTGCAGTTCCTTGGAACGGTCAAACAATTCCATTTCTTCACCTTCATAGGCAGCAAATATTGTTTGCAATTGTCCATTTTTAGTGAAAGAATAAACATATCTTATTTCTTCATCTTCCTCTTCCGTGACCATTTCGCAAATGATTTCTTTCTCATTTTTATAATATTTAATCTCTAAATAATTTTCTAACTGAATATTTTCAACTAAATTTTGCGGCGTCAGCAAAGCTAAATTTGTCAACCCGTATACCTGTTCCATTAAATTTTTCATGATTCCCTTTCTCCTCTAAAGAAATTTCTTAAATACCTTGTCTGCTGCTCCAAAAGTTTTGAGGCCCTTGCATAATCATCATTACTCCATTCTTCCCGCTTTCTTCCTATTTCATTTTTTAAATAGGTATTCAAATATGTGGCAAGCATCCCTCCGTTTTTCGTAATCTTTTTTGGTATCCATTTATATTTTTTATCCTGAAAAATTTTAAAACTTTTTAATTCATCTCCATTAATATCTAATTGCGCTTCTATCAATAATTCCGGCACAATAGATTCTTTTATATTCTTATCTGTAAGTTTCTTTCTTTGTTTTAAAATAATGTCTGGCCTTTTATATTGACTGGATTCGGATTCTTGCTGCTCTAATATCTGCTCTGCCCTATCTTCTGATATATTCAAAAGTTTTATTAATTCTTCTTTCTTTTTATTTCTCTCCTGTTGAATCCTTCTTGCCTCACGCATATAATGGCTATCCATATAGATCTCATGTTCAAGTCTCCCCTCCCCAGATTCAATAACCGAACCAAAATCATGCTCGATGACATTGCCATCTGTTTTCCCTATCGGCCCATCTTCGCTCTCCCATACATCAGTATCATTCAGCTCTTTAATAAAATTGCTTTCCTGTATCTGCTTTTTGTAATATTCCCATAAATCATCTAAATATAAAAGTTTATGTGCAACTACGCTTCCTATATTGTCTGATTCTTTTTCAATCTCATCCTCTGGGATAGCTCTTAAAATTCGTCCAATAAATTGTTCATATGGCAGCATATTCCTAAATGGTCTAAAAATAGCCGCTATAGAGAGATATTTATGGTCATATCCCTCACCCATCATAGACACATTTACTACTGCCTCTACCCGATGATTTTCAATGTCTAAAAAAACTGCCTCTCTATCTGGCATATCATTATAAACCGCAACCGCTCTTATACCTGCTTGCTGATACAAGGACGCAATCTTTTTTGCTTCTTTAATGGATGGCGCAGAAGCAATTATTTTATGTGGTACAGAAGTTCCCCGCTTTTTCTGATGTAGTAATTTTACGCTCTCATTCACAATGCTTTTCTTACAATCGTCAGATAACGCTACGGAACGAGTTACCCAATCTTCATCCTTTAATTCCAGCACTTCCTCTAAAGAATATAATTTTCCATCATCATCTATCGTAAAATACGGGTTATCTGGAACAAAATCAAATTTCTCCAAAGATTTAACGTAGCCTTTACTCATAGCCTGACTTAATTTATATTTATATACTAACTCACCTACTAATTGTTTTCTATCTGTACGGTAAGCTGTCGCAGTAACTTTTACCACTTTGGCCCTTGAAAAATGCTGCAAATTTTCTATCCACGTTCGTGCTTCCGCATGATGTGCCTCGTCAATAATAATCATATCAAAAAAATCTGAATCATATTGATTTAAAAGAGCCATTTCATTACGTGCCTGCAACTTCTGAATATTTACTAACACAATGTTTGCACTTTCCATGTGCTCTCTTCGTGTCTCTTTTCCTTCGTATTTTACAAGTACTGGTAAGTCATTAGGATTATTAATAACCCCTTTTTGCGACCAAAAATTATCAGCACTCCCGCTATCCAAACTATCTTCTAACGTATCTAATATTGTCAATTGTGGAGCAATAATCAGAACCCTTCCCTCTGCTATTCCAAAAGGCAAAATAGAAATCAATCCCGTTTTTCCACATCCTGTAGGTAATATAATAATTGCATGCGTATTTTCTTTTTTTGTTACAAAATGATTATATGCCTCTACATACGCTTCTACCTGTGGTTCACGCAGGGCCTCATTTGTAAGTATATTCGCCTCTATATTTTGAAAATAGTCCTTTGTCATAAATAATCCCCCCTTATTTCTTTTTACATCATATCATATTTCACCAAAATAAACTACCAAATCAGCAATTTTTAAATATTTTCTTAATGCAGACCTGCGCACAAAAAAAGATGTCTAAGGAATTTCTTCCAGAGACATCTTTTCATAATTTTTCTATTTCTTTCCCAACGCTGCACTTTTATCCTCTACATGAGAATATGGCCCACTTGCTAAAATGCTATTTTTTGTAGCATTAGACCATCTGTTCCTGCAGCATGCGCTCCTGTACAACTTTTACATCACTCAACGCATAATTACACAGTTCAGCTATTTCTTCTGGTTGTTTTCCCTTTCTTAACATATTTTCAACTACCGCAATAGCTTCTTCTTCCCGGCCCTTATTACGTGCCCTTGATACTTCAGTAACTAATACCTTTCCACCCATAATATCTCCAACTCCTTTCCGGATGCTTTCATAATTTTTTGCAAGGTTCTGGACAACCCTGTTCGTCATATCACGTACCTCTAAATACGAAAATTCCGTAAGTTCGCCTATGGAAACTGCGTCTTCCAGCTTTAACATCATATCCACATAAAAATTCTTCAATTCCTCAACTTTATCCCTGCTTGCCTCTATTTCCGAAAATTTACTCTCCATGTTAAAGATATAAAAGGGTATTAAGAAATACAGCCTTTTTTTGAAAATATCTTCCATCGTATAATCCCTGACATGGAGAGCCGGAACAAAATAGGACGTTTCCCCGCCTGGCGTCCGCACAGAAATTTCCATCTGCTTTGGCGTCGTCTTTTTACTGCGAAGAAAAATGATTGCAGAATGAGGAAACTCTACAATTAACTTTTCCCCTATAACTGCTCCATCATCCAAAGCAATCTGTGCGGCGTATTCAAAAATTCGGACTAGAATCGTCCCATCTGAACTGCTGCTTTCGCATTCTATGTGATATTTTTTCTCCTGTTTCGTCGCTTTGCTAACAATTTCAAGCAGCATATCCGTAACCCGCTTCTCTTCCGCTCCGCCCTGCTGTTCAAGAAAATGCTCGTTCGCCCTGCGTATGACCTTATCTTTCAGAGAATAATTTTCTCCAAATACTTCATTGATAAGTGGAATCACCAAATCATCACATTCGACAGTCAACGTCCGGCATACGTCATCATAGGGAGTATTTGATTCTACTTTTCCCATCTTTTCTCCTCTTCCGTATATTTTATGAAATTCTTATCTTACCATTCAAGTTTTCAAAAGATTTCACCTTTGCGTCCTTTGTAGCTTCTGCATAAATTTCCATGGTCGTTGCTATATCTCGGTGTCCCATAATTTCCTGAATAACCTTTAAATTCGTTTCATTTTCACAATATCTGGTACAAAATGTATGGCGTAGATTATGACAGCTAAATGGCGGAATCAGAATTGGTTCTCTCGCTTCTTTCTCTGCCCTCTCTATCTCCTGTTCATTATACGCAAGGACAATCCTCTTAATGGTACGGTTTATAGTCTGCGGATTATGGATGTTGCCAAAACGGTTTAAAAATATGAAATTTGTATAACCATCAATTGTTACTTCACATCTAACTTCTACTTCCTCCTGAAAAGACTTTTCTTCTAAAAACGCTTGTTTTACTTCTGGCAGCAATGGAATGATTCTCTTTCCCGCTTCCGTCTTTGGCGTTGAGACAGAAAAATAGCACTTTCCCTTTTCTCTCTGATAATACACGGTATTGTGATTAACTTCAATGTATCCTTCCTCCAAATACACATCGTCCCAGCGGAGACCTACAAGTTCTGACACTCTCAACCCTGTGCCAAGAAATGTAGTAAACAGAGGAAGCCAATGCTTATATTTTGGTGTTCTTTTCACAAACTGAATGAACGCTTCCTGCTGCGGAATTGTCAGTGCGCGTCTTTTTGGAACATCTAAATTGTGCACTTTTTTACACTCTCCCATCACGCCATCACTTGGATTTTTTACAATATAACAGTCATCTACTGCCAGGCCAAATAATTGGTGAATGATTGTATGCAGTCCATCCAACGTATTCACTTTCAAAGCCTTTTTGTCTAAAAGACTATTATAGTAACGTCTGACATCTGACTTTCGTATATCCCGTAATTTTTTCCTTCCGAAACTATCTTTCACAAAGTGTTCATACATATAGACATAATTGCTTTTTGTTGTTTCTTTCAAAGTATTTTTGTCTTTTTTCCACATTTCATAAATATCATTGAGTGTAATAGAATCTTCTCCTATACGGATTCCTCCTGCAATATCCCGCTGTATTTTTTCTTCCTTTTTACGAAGTTCATTCAAGTCTCCTGCATACACCGCATGACGTTTCCCATCTGTCGACGTATAGCGATACATATATCGGTGCTCCTTTTTCCGATATATTTCACCATCCCTTAATACGCGTCCTTTATCATCTTTTCTCCGTTCCATATATCCTCCTTCTGCCTATGGCAAAAGGGAGCCTTACCTAGTGATAGTATATCACACAAAAAGCTCCCTCTACAATAACAAACTACACTATTTAAAATGCTATAAAACCTGCACTCTCTCTGTAAATTCGTCCAGCTTTTTTCTCTTAATCAAACGCTTCGTTCCGTTCCATAGAACAAATTGACAATCAACGCCATTGGACAGCTCCCGCAACTTGCTAACCCCAATACCAGAATATGCAGCCGCCTCCTCCAAGGTCAGATTACTTTTCTCCCACACGGGCACTTCCTTTTTCTCTTTCATCGTTTTCATCCGTTTTCTCCTTTCAAAACTTCTTGATTTTCTTTACTCTCCTGCCATCCCATGAATGGAATTTCCCAATTCCTTTAATTTCCGGCAAAAACTTCTCCATTCTTTTCCTCCAAAATAATTTCCTATAAATGGCGGCTTGGCGGTTTTCGATAATAATTCAAACTGTTTCATTGTCAACCGCAGAACCATCACAGACTCTTTTATTTTGGAAACGCTCTCATAACTAAAAACATATGTTTTATGTTCACTGCTGATATAATGGTACATGCACATATTCGCCTCAAACAATAACTGGTGCAGCTCTTTCGGCCCAAACCATGAGATATTGATTTTTTGCCCACAACACAACTTGTGCAATTCGCTGTTCATAAGAGCCAGCAATTCCCCATCCCGAACAATCAGCAGTGGACTGTCCCCGTCACAATAACTCGGATATTGGTAAATATATTTTCCAGCCTCTATCAAAACAGACGAGGCCTCATCGCTTTCCAACAGCAAATCCCTGGGAGAATAGTAATATCCTCTTTTATGCGCTGTCATATAGCATTCTTCACAATCTAGTTCCCCATTATCATATACATTCTGACACATTCCTTCACATAGTCCTGTACATATATTTTGAGGCTGCGGGGCTATTGGCTTAAATGCTTCATCTTCAAGTAACTGCTGAAACAATTTTCGCACAAGCTCCCGTCTGCTTAATGTGCTATTAATTCGCTTTTCCCAAATTTCCAAATAATTTTCTTCTATTTTTTCCAATGAAATTTCAACACGATAGATTTCCTTCATAAAGTTATTAAAAACTGCCAGTGACACAAAATAGATGAAAAAGAGGCTGATGCTTCTGGAATCCTTCCCCTTGTGCCTTTCTCGAAATTTTTTTAGCCATTCTTGATAGTGATACCTGCCAGAATTGTTTTCATACCATTTCCCAAATTCTCCAAAAAGTTTGTGTAGCATTTCTTTGTTCTGCTGCAAATCACTCAGATTACCATTGAGAATCGGATTTTCCAATACGTCTCCCACGGGAACCTCTATCATCCGCATTCTGCAGGACTGTGTTATCCGTTCCAACGCTTTCTCCTCAACAGTGATAATTATTAGAGGGCCTGTCCCAGTATAACTTCCTCGTACAACTTCGTCTAAATATGTAGCGGCCTTCTGCCTCGCAGCCTGAGACGCAAAATCAGCACAATCATCCAGGAGAACATACTCATCCTGCATTTCAGGTTTTGCCAACTGGTTTCGCACATAAGATACTTTATCCGTGAACATATACTCTGATATCTTTCCGCTCATGCCTGCACGAGCCACAGATGTTTTTCCAGAACCCGGTGGACCTGTCAATGCCAGCACCGGAAAATCTTGAATCCCTTCTCCCAGCAACGCTTCTTTCAAAAACTTGGTGATATTTCCTGCCAGCACAAAACTAAAAGGTACATTTTGCAGGGCATCTCTGAAACACTTTCCCACAACAAATTCAGGTGTTTTCATTTTACATTTCTCCTTTGTCTCTTTAACTGCAATTCTAATGGTTTTCACAATAATATTTTAACGCCGCTGATTTAAAAAGAGAATGTCATATTTTTTCTTTAAAATCCCTTATTTTTCTCTTAAAAATTTCCAAAATGTTGTCTCTATTTTTATAAAATATACCTTGACAAATGTCTCTATTTGTGATAGTCATTGCCTCCCCATAATTTTTGAAAATCTTCTATATCATGTATACATTTATCCTTTTCTGAACATCTTTCCAAAAATTCCTGAGAGTCTCCTATAAACCAATCACAAATTTCCAAAAATTCATCCATATATTCAGCAAATTTATCCATCAAAAGCTCTTTTTGCATTTTACCCAAATTATCATCATTCACTAAATCTATCATTTGTCCAAGTTTCTCAAGAAACAGCTTTACCTCTTGAAACTCCTGCAAATATGAATCTGACATATTTAATGTTCTTTTCCTATAATAATCATACATAGTCTGTCTTATGATATTCTGTTCTTTTTGATATTGATACTCTGTTTTTAAAATATTATTTTCATCTGTAAGGGGTATTAGTTTTAAAAATAAATTCAGTGTCTCGTGATATTTAATAAAATCAATCTCGCTATCCATGTCCCCTTTTCCTTTCTTTTTCACCCATAATTTCAATAAATCATCTAAATCATAAAATTTCTTATCCCAAGTTTCCTCATAAAACTTTTCTATTGTCCTTTTCTTATCCCATATAGAACCTCTCGATATCATATGAATCTTCCTCAATAAATCCTCTGGATTTTTTATTGCATTGAATCGGCATACTTCATTTGTTATAAAAATCTTTTTTGCTTCATCAGAAAACTCTAAAATCTCCAGTAGCTTCATAAAATTCTTTTTCATATAACGGTTCTCTTCTCCACAAGAATCAATTGGGTGATTCTCTAAACTTGCTCCAGAATTTTTACAAACCCATGTAAGCTGGATTTCTTTTTTTCTTTAAATATTTCCCCCAGATTCACTCCTCTGTATCCACTTTCTACTATTTCAGACTTATCATCTAATTGAGCATCCGCTATTCTATAGAAGAATTCTTTTCCAAAATCTTCTTCCAGATTTTCTCTATGTAAAAGTTCACATATATATTTCCTAACTTTTTCTACCTCTTTTTCTATTTCGCTATCTGTATTTCCCATTTTTACTCCGGACAATTCTTCAACCAATGGGCGAAACGCTTTATAAATTCCTTCTAAATAACCTTTCATCAATACCCTCCAATCCAAAATTTTGCGAAACGCTGATTTCTTCTCATCTTACGTCATTTTTTCATATATATGGTAGGAAAGATATTATTTGTAACATTTCCTACCATATACATCATATTTTTATTTCTTTTACATCTTTCCTGAAATCATCCCCTATCTATCTTCACCGTTAAAAATAACCTTTTTCCTTTCTACATTGATAATAATCCTTTTTTAAATCTCCTGTCTACCTTCTCCCTCATATTTCAATTTTCATTCTCCTTCTCCTGAGATAAGGCCTGTGTAATCACCGTCAGCACCCCTATCAGAATCATCTTGATGACGTGGTTCATTCCTTATCCGCCTCCTTTTCCCGGCCTTCTTTCTTCCATTCCCATGCCAGTTCTATCTCGCCCCTTTCCCTGTCGTAACGGTATATATTGTCCGACAGCTGCTCTTCCGGCAGCACCTGCGTCTGATTGATTTCCCGCACGATGCCTGCCAGCTCCCTGGGTTCTCCGCTTCCTGCCGGAAGTGCCATGACCTCATAGATGGAGCTTGGCAGGAGGTACAGGCTGCTCTTGTAACGCTCTGCCAGTTCCCGGAACGTTTCCGGGAACAGCAGGACGGATGCTCCATAGGCATTTCGGGAATCCATTGCCACATACACCCCGGTGAGGCTTTCTGACAGGGCTCCTTCCTCTTCCTCCAAACGCTCTGCTTCCAATGCGAAAATGACCTCGTCCAGCGGCATGACCTTTCTTCTGCTGCGCTTTTTATGGCTGGCATAGGCACAGCGTTTCAGTTCCTCTTCAGAAATTCCCCACATCTGCATATAGGCTCGATGGACGAGGATGGTTCCCTTCTGGCCGGCCTCCATCCTGGCCATACAGCAGTACACCACCGCCAGGTCCAGAACCCTGTGGTGGGGCAGCGTTTTCAACAGTTCTTTGTTCCTCTGGTAATTGATTACCTTAAGCCCCAGTGTTTCCTTTGCCCGTTCCCAGCAGGTAAAAGCGGAAACATCCATTTCCCCCGTCAGCCGGTGCCTCTCATACTCTCTCTGTATTTCCTGCAGGACTGCCTGGAACGTCTTGCCTTCCTGCAGGTTTTTGTAATGCGCTTCCAGATAAACGACGGGAACTGCCTGTTCCCCCGGACCAGTCAGCAAAAGCCCGGTCTCCTTTCTGCCATTGTTTCTCCACATTTCCTTTAGTTCCGCCTTTCTGCCCCCGCTGCCGCAGTTTATTTCCCGCTTCACCTTTTCCTTAAATGTCTCAAAATCCATCCATTCTCCATCCTTTCCAAAAGGGGCTGCCGCAAAATGGCAGGTCCCGCAGGTGCATGGAACGGTATGGACCGTTATAACCATGCCTTACAGAATCCGTCCACTTTACAGCAGCCCCGGTCTCCTTTTGTCTCTTTTTCCTCTCCCGGCTTTTATGCCGCCTCCTTGGTCTTTGTCTTTTTCAGGCTGTTCCTGGCATTTTCATAGATTTCCTGGGTCATCTGCCCTATCTCGTGAAGCTGGTAGCGTTCCAGCACCGTCTCCAGGGAGACGCCGGTGCGTTCCAGTTCCTTTTCCAGTGCCTTCTTCTGTGCGGCGGTTATCTTCTTCCCGGCGGCAGCCCCGGCCTCTGCCCGGCTGGTTTTTCCTTTCCCGGCCGCTTTCATGTCTTCTGCGGTTTCCTCTGCTCTGCCTCCGGTCTGGCGTTTTTCCCCCTGTATAAATACCGTCTGCCCTCTCCCGTTTACGATGGCAAGGCCGCAGATTTCCCGCCGGCTGTTGTAAGAAATCCGTTCCACCCGGAACCGGTCCGGCGTCGTGTAACGCCCTTCCCGTTCCTCTATCACCGCCTTTCCGGCCGGAATCCAGATAAAGGGAGCGGTATAAAGCTCGCGCCCGATTCCCCAGTTGAAACAGGCCCGTTTGAAGGAATCCGAGGCCTGTCCCTTCTCTTTTTCCGCATAGCCCGCAGTCCCCACGTCCTGCTTGGCAATCCACTGGTTCTTTCCATCATCCCAGACCTCCACGGTGCAGTACAGGTTCCCGTTTATGCACTGATGGGTCCTGCGCCATCCAAAAGGCGTAAAGGCCTCATCCAGAATCTTCTGGTCCACCCGCGCGTCCTTAAACAGCAGGAGGCTTAGCCCGTTTCTGCCTGCCGCGGCCACCCTGCATTCAATCTCGTCTGCCCGCAGCAGACGGATGGTTTCTTGTTCCATGGTTTTTCCTTCCTTTCCCTCTTGATTTTCTTTTCTTTCTTAAATTTTCTCTTCCTTCTTTTCTGCTTTTCTCTTCCCTTCTTCCCTACTCTTTCCTTCACGCCACCGTCAGCCTGCGGTAACAGCTGGGCACGCAGTAAGCGTCATAAATTTCCCTATGCTCCTTCTGCAGTCTCTTTTTGTCAAAAGCGGTGGCATGCACCGTCTTCCAGCTGATTTTACGGTCCCCCACGGTGCCGCTTTCATATTCCTTCAGATATCCCTTCATCTGGTTTGTGACCGCCTCCCTGCGCTGTTCCAATCTGCGGATTTGGCTGGAAAGGTCGTCATAAAGGCTGCAGAGGGACAAGGCCTCTTCCGGCAGTTCCAGAACCGCTCCGTTGGACTGGGGGTATTTCCCGTTCAAAAACCTTGTGGTGGCTTCGGAACCGTCGGCCGCCGGCTCTTTTCCTCCTAAAACGCATTCCTCCCAAAAGGCCTGCTCCATCGAAATGAGCTTGGAAATCATTTCTTCCTCCCGGAACGCTTCGTGGTAAATAAAATGATTCCCGCCCACCAATGCGGCAATATAGGTTTTCTCCGCCCCCGTCACCGCCATGTAGTGCTGTATCTGGTACTGGTATTCCAGCGGAATCCCTGCCTCCCAGGCTTCCAGCTTGTAGGCGCTGGCAGTCTTCGCCTCGAAGACGCACAGTTTCCCGTTTTCATAAACCACACCGTCTAAGTCCGCCAGCATGAAAGGATGTTCCTCACTCTGCAGAATCGCCTTCCGGCTCCGCACCTTTTTGCCGGTCCGTCTTGTAAACTCCTGTTTCACCACGGGCTCCATCAGGGTCCCAAAGTGCGCATACTCGGATTCCGTTTCTTCCGGCTCCGTCTGCCCGGTCTTGTCCTGCCACAGCTGAAAGATGGAGCGGAACTTGTTCACCCCGGCCAGGATGGAAGCGTCAGAGCCGCCAATGCCCATGCGCCTCCACCGGAGCCATTCTTCCCGCTCCATCCCTGCCGTCTTTACCAAAACCTTCATCCAAACTCCCTCCTATGCAATATGTTTCACCAGGCGGTAGGCCCGGTCTGTCAGCGTGTTCCCGTCCATGACCCTGGAAAACAGGTTCTCTTTGTAATTCCCGGAATCCCGCAGGGGTTTCCCGTGGGTGGCGAAGTCCGACACCGCATTGAGAAACCGGTAGGCATTCTTTGGCACCTCCTGCAGGTCCGGCGCGTCAAAGTACCGCATTTTCAAGTCCTCCCGCTGTCTCTGGACGTTCTTTTTCTGCATCCGGCTCATGGATTCCTCCAGCGGAAGCAGGGCATGGAGGGCTTCTTTCACCTTTGCATCCGTCATTTTTATCCTGCTCAGTTTCTCAAACTCTTTCCCCAGCATGTCCATGTAGCATTCCGCTAAGAACAGCGTGTGTTCCGCTTCCCCAATGCGGTTCTGCACGCCTGCGGTATGTATGGCGGACCAGCTTCTTGCCGCGGTGGACAGGGCAAGGTTCAGGGTATTGCTGCACACCACCCGGACCGGCGTCATGGCCACCCGGATGGCGCCGCTCCCGTCATGGGTGTTGGAAAACACCAGGTAGGGGCTGATTCTGTCCCCTAACATGATGTATTCCCGCGGCATCCTTGCCAGCACCCATACCTTCCTGCCCCCGTTCAGGGAGCCGGCGGTCTCGTAACGGACCCCTTCCCCTAAGAGCCGGTCCGTAAAGGCAAAGGCTTCCTGGTTCTGCACCACCCGGTAGCGCTCTGAAACGATTCCAAGGACTTTCTGGTCCGTGTCCCTTACGTTTGCCCTGCATCCGGGAATGTCCAGCCCCTCCTTGGTACGGATTTCCTGCTGCACCACCTTCCAGTCCAGCCCCGCTGTTTTCAACGCCTCCCCGGAGCTTAAGGCCTCCTCCACTTTCACGCCCAGCCCGTGCCAGGGTTTTTCCCTCGTGTAAAACATGGTTTCCACATCTGCTGCCATCATGATTCCTCCTTCTGAATATGAAATATGAAAATGAATGCGCCGGCATGGTTTTGGCAGAACCAGATGTTCCATGGGGCGCATTTTTCTATTTCTCCCACGGGAATCCTTTCTGCTTCTCCCATGGAAGGAAAAACAGGACGGTACCGGAGCCTCTGAATCAATCGGCCCTGGTACCGTCCCATTTTTTTCTTTGGATAAAATTTGCTATATCTAAAATTTATTGTATGATGTTTCCGTTATCTGTGCTTTGGTATCTGCAGATACCCGGCATTCCTTCAAGACTGGAATGATTCTGTCTTGGTATAGCGGCCTACCAGATTTCCCGACATGTCATACCAGAAAGCGTCATTTGCGCAGAAGGTAATCCGGTACTCTGTCCCGCCCAGCGTACAGGTCACGTCGGAATGAGAAACCCGGTACAGGGTAACTCCCTCGCTCTCCCCGCTTTCTGAGTCTGACCATTCCATGGTTCCCACGGGCCCTTCTTCGAGTTCTTCTTCCGTGGGCATGGACACTGCAAAAGTCTTTGTGCCCTCCGCATATCTCCCGGAAGCGTCATAAACAGATATGGTGTCTTCCGGCAGTGATTCCTCCGTCTGAGGAACTTCCTCTGGAGCGTTGTCTTCTTCACTTTGAACAAGCACTATATTATTTTCCTCCGCATACTGTTCAAACGCTTTCTCCAGCATGGCACCTGTGATAAGCTGTGACTGGGGCACATCATTAAAACTCAGTGCACCGGAAGTGAACGTACCATCATCCGCCAGAATAAACTGCAGACGTGCTTTCACTTCCACGTCCTGATAAGTGCAATAGCCGGTAAATTCCACTACATCTTGTCCATCCTTACTTTCAAAATATTTCCAAGTAGGGCTTGCAAAGAAACTGTCAAAGGCTTCTCCATAGGTAATTTCTGGATAAACGTCCGGATGTCCATTCTTTACGCCTAGCACATGCTCTTCCTCACGGTCTGCGATGTTCTCTGTCTGGTCTGCCACTTCCTTTGCAATATCTTCCGCCTGCTTTTGTACATCTTTTGCAGTTTCCTGTGAACAGCCTCCTGCCATACAGCACAAAATTACTGCTGGTATTAAAATTGCTGTTAATTTCTTTTTCATATAAATCTCCATTCCGCCGCCTTTCAGTTGGCGGCACAAATAGTAATGAAAGTGTTCCAACTCTCTACGCTGTGCTGTAAAATAGTTTGTGAGAAGCTAAACTACAAAGCACGAGAGGAGGAGTTGTAATAACTTTCTTCGTTTTAGACAGCATATAAATCAGTGTAAGTTCTGCCTTTTCAAGCACAAATAAGTGGCATTACGAATCCGTACACTAAGAATTGTTTAAGCGCCTTAGTTTAATTGTGTGGCAGTTCAGTCAATGGCTTCTCATCTTTTACGAAAGGAGTCTGACTATGAAAGTTACTTACCAAACCTGTTGTGGTGTCGATGTTCACAAATCGTTTCTCGTTGCCACAATCGTCAAAACTACCGGTGGCATTGAGCCTTCTTACCAAAAGAAGCGCTTCTCCACCTTTAACAATTCAATTCTCGAATTCAAGCAATGGCTTCTCGACAATGATTGCCATGATGTCTGTATGGAATCCACAGGTAAATACTGGATTCCTGTCTTTAACCTTCTGGAAGATGAAATCAATGTTGTCATTGCCAATCCCAAATGGGTAAAGGCGGTAAAAGGCAACAAAGATGATGCCAAAGATTCTAAATGGATTGGAGATTTGTTCCGTCTTGGACTTGTCAAAGGCAGTTATATTCCTTGCAAGAAAGTCCGTATTCTCAGGGAATACACTCGCTATCGTTACAAGCTTGTTTCCTGCCGTTCAAGTGAAAAGAATAGATATCAGAATGCTCTTACTGTTTGCAATGTTGCATTAGATTCTGTTGTTTCCGATATCTTCGGGAAGT
>ERZ778511.236-NODE-236-length-53825-cov-4.407439_pt1 | contig 53825 bp, 62 predicted proteins | sample MGYA00510347_ERZ778511 | MGnify/ENA primary metagenome ERZ778511 (study PRJEB29527, sample SAMN07138967) | mouse gut metagenome | material: feces | host: mouse | place: China:Nanjing | collected 2016-01-25 ...
GTTATTCCTGATAACACAGAAGTGCTGTATGGAGCATTTGATTACTGTGGTTCGGCAAATTTTCAATACAGGGGTACTCTGTATACGCAGGATAATATAAAATCTATGTATCATGCGTACAGCTGAGATAGCACGTAAACCAAAAGTAGGGGTCGTAGAAAACACAAGATATGATGAGGTGATATTAGTGGTTCAGCAGCGTTGTGAGGAAATTGCTCAATATATGTTAGAGCACAATAGTACAATTCGAGAAGCAGCTGCGCATTTCGGGATGGGTAAGTCTACATTGCATGTTGAAGTTACAGAACGTTTACGAACCGTAAATGTGCCTCTATACAGTGAACTTAAGGAGCATCTTGAAGCTAATTGGGATGACCGTTGTCGTAGGGGTGGGGTGGCTTGTGATAAGAAATACCCTCACAGGCTAAAGGAATGGAGAGCAGCGAGGAGAGGTAAATGAAAAGAGTTTATGCAAATGAACTTGAGTGGCAATTGCAAGAAGCTGCTGGCTTTGGAGATTGTGCCAAAATCAAAAAATTGCTAAGCAGAGTGATAAAGATACCTACAGCATCTGCACTTGGGTATGCTTGTAGATATGGTGGTGTTGACTGCGTTGGGACTTTGCTTGATAATGGTGCCACATTTGCAGATGTGAGTTATTTACCATCATTATGGTATCAGCCTGATTATAGCCTCATGTTGTTGGATTCTTGTAAGTGGCAGCGATTATTTTTAGGTAGCATAGATCTCGATTTCAACAGGTATTTTAGGAAAACTGTCGGAAGTGCAAAGCGAGAGTTACTCTCGAAAGAAGAACGTATAAAAATAATTGACTTGTTATTAAAGTATCAGGAAACAATAAACTTTAACCCTGGTTATTTGCTGTATTATGCAATCCTAGCGGAGGATCATGAGATCGTGTCAGCTCTTCGAGCACGCAATATTCGGCTATCCTCGCATATTTGGGACTGCCTGTTCAAGCAGCACAACAGCACCTATTGGCGTATGCTAAATAGCATTTGCTGTAAAATGAAGGATATGTACAGATTTGTCGCATTGCTTGAGGATCTTTGCAAAGAATCAAACGGATACAAAATGCATTGTGCTATGGCAATCATCTACAGAAATGACAGTTTGTATGAGGATGTGAACCTTATGCGGAGGTTATTAATCTGTTTTGATACTGCCGATTTAAATAAGTCTGAGATTATGCATGAAGCCATACGCCGCGCAAATGTTGAATATTTTGTTCTTTTTGAAGAGTTGGGATGGCTCAAACGACCACGAACTCGAGATGCGCTTATAGACTATTCAATGAATAGTAATTGTGTTGAGATAACTGCATGGTTACTAAATTTTAAGGACCGTACTGCGGATCTTGTTGAAGAGCAGATTAAAAGAGAAAAGGCAGTTGAGAGAGAACTGGCTGCCTCACCTACATCTTTATTAATGATGCGGAAACTATGGGGATTTAAGATACAGGAAAATGGCACGATGCATATTGTCAGTTACAAAGGAGCCGATACAGAGATAGTTGTACCAAAGCGGATTGGAAAAAGAGATGTTACGTCTATAGGGCGCAATGCCTTTAGTAGGTACTTTCCGTATAATAAGCAAATTTATATAACTTCGATTAAGCTGCCCGATGGAATATGTGATTTGCAGAAAGAAGCTTTCGCTTTTTTAGAACACGTGGAGAGTGTAACAATTCCTGATACTGTGAATCGCATAGGTGAATGCTGTTTCTTAGGGTGTGATAGCCTTAAATCTATACGACTGCCGGGTAGTTTAAAAGTCGTATCTTTTCGGTCGTTTGGTTCTTGTAGCTGTCTTGAAAATGTAGATATCTCCCCAGGTGTTGAAAAAATAGAAAGTGGCGCTTTTTCCTTTTGTCCGTCGCTAAAAGAGCTTTATATTCCGGATACAGTTTCTTTTATTGAAAGGGAAATAGTGGATAGGCATGTTTTGCTGAAAGTGCATAGAGATTCGGCTGCACACAGCTATGCTATATCTTATGGATTTCAATATGAGCTTGTGGAAAGCAATTCTGCTGTGCAATCAATTACTTAGGTGTGGAGGAAGATGTAATGAAGCTTAGTTGTTTGCAGTGCGGTCATAATTTTGAGGGTACTCTTAGTAAGGACGAGCTTGGCTGGCATAGCTGCTGTCCTAAATGCGGTGCATCATTCGATGCTGACTTGCCGGATTCAATGGCATATAGCGATTTGCGTAAGATATTTTGCACGTATGAAAGGGAGCACCCTAAGGAGACACCATTAACTGGCTACGTGCTTATTACACAGAATAGTTTTACAGAAGCTTATTCTGAGAATGAAAGAACATATCGTTTTAGTTCTCGCAGCAAAGCATATATGCCAAATATGTGTGGATATTCAATCTATGCTAATTCCGTAGACGGGAGTGACCTTGGTGTACGTTTAGAGCAATATCTTGCTGCAGAACGTGGTGGGGAAGATGGTTGGCAAATTGAAAAATGTTGGATTGAGTGGTCATGACATGAGTGTAAAATTAAATAGATTACGCTGATTGTTAATGTAATAAAACTTAGGAGGAAGATTAATGAAGAAACTTTTTGTACTTTTGTGTACTGGTATACTTGCAGTTACACTTAGTGGTTGTTCGGTGATGGAGAGTATGCTTGAAAATAGCGAGTCTAGCATTTCTAGCAGTAACAAAAACAAGGATGAGAGCATACTTGAGGGTTACGAGTGGAGCGCAGATGAGGAAGGCAGAATATTTTTAACGCGCATTCCTGATGTTGAAACGCTTACTGTCGTAACCCAGGTGGATGAAAAGCCGGTGTATGGAATTCGCACAGGCAAGCAGACATTCAAGAATTTAAAAAATCTGGTGATACCTTCAGGTATTTCAGTGATATACGACTCCGCTTTTTATGAGTGCAAGCCCCTTGAGTCCATAATTATTGAGAATGGTCTGACCGAGATAGGTGCTAGTGCTTTTTCGGGTTGCTTAAGTCTGACTACTATAAATCTTGCAGATAGTATTAAGACTATCGGCGGTGAGGCATTTATGGACTGTGGAGCAGAGCATTTAAAACTGCCTCGTGAACTGGAAGAGCTCGGAATGTTGGCTGTTGCGGCAAGCAAGCTTACTGATATTACAATTGAAGATGGCACAAAGTATATGGTTGAGGATGGTTGGATTGTATCTAAGGACAAGACCGAACTGTTAATCCGCACTTGTGGGCCATTCGGTGAGCGGTTGACGGGTGAGTTCATTGTTCCGGACACAGTTGAAATCATTGGAGCGTCGGCTTTTATGAATGAGACGGAGCTGACAGGTATCAAGCTGCCTAACGGTTTGGAAAAGATTGGCGGCATGGCTTTTGCTAACTGCACAAGCCTTACAAGTATTACCGTTCCCAACAGTGTGAGGAACATTGACTTTTCGGCGTTTATATCTTGCAAGAATGTTACGACTTTGGATTTGCCATCCGAGTTGGATAGCCTTGGTGAAAATGCTTTCCAAGGGATGACATCTTTAACCGATGTGGTATTTCCAGCAGTTAAAGAAATTCCTAACTCAGTAATGAGCGATTGTACATCACTAACAAATCTTTCTTTTGCACCAAATAACTTCGAAGACATACATATAGGCACAGCTGCATTTGCTGGATGTCCGGTAAGTGGCACAATTGAGTTTCCAGATGGCGTTACAGTTATTGGAATGACATGTTTTACCAAGCCTAAGAATGCAATATTCAAAGTTCCCGATGGACTTAAATATGCTGAAGCTAGTATCTACAAGTCAATTGATATAGGTTCTAATAGTACAATTGAATGGCGTGGTGAGACATATACAGATTATATGAAATTTGCTAAGTCTGTTTTATTGTCGTTTATGACACCACCTGAAAATGGTTCTCCTGCGCTTAAAGCCGGCGATATTATGTCAGGTACTATTACTGTTGATACATCTGCATTAGGTGCTATCGGTGGTGCAAATGGTAATATTGTTACACTTAAGATAGGTGATACCTTAGAAACACTTGAGAAAAATGGCTTTACACTAAAGTACTCAGATGATGGCGAGCAAATACTTGGTCCAGACATGTTCTCAGCCAAAATGTATGTTGTTTCTATAGATGATACATATAAGAGTCATAGTCTATTCGAAATACGTGTGTCTAATACTACTACTGAGTCTAAAAAGCAAAATGAGTGCCCAATTGCAGAATTTAGTGGTCTCGGTTCTTTAGCTGGTAGTATTAACTATGATGGTTTTGATTGCATAAATAAGACTCGTGAAGAGGTTATATCGTATTTTGGCTTACCTCAAGAAGCCTATGACTCACAGACTACTGGAAGCACATATTGGTTGACCGATAGTCGTTATTTTACATATTATGACTCCAACCTTAACTCATTACGATTTAATTTTGGTGTAATTGATAAAGTTGTTGATATAACCGTGTCTGAGATGTATTTGAATTAAGGATATCAAGCAGTGTCTACTGCTAATTTAAAAAGGAGATGGTATTATGTTTTTTCCTATGACACTTAAGAAGCAGGTTCCTGTTGAGGAGTTTGTTTCAACACTCAATCAGCGTGGTTGGTCAGCGGGGCGATTGGATATCATGCGTACTAATGTGCCCCTTGCACCCTCATATGTAGTATTTGTGCCTTATGAAGATATTCGTTGTGTTGTGACTTTGGCGTGTTTCAGCAACAAGACAGGCTTGGTAAATACTGTTAAGCCTACTGTAATGGATTTGTCTTCTTTTGAAGGTTCTATAGCGGATAATGCAATCGGCGGTGCTATCGCATCAGCTGGTGGTAATCTGGGTCTTATCATTGCAGACCGTGCAAGTGGTATGGCAAAAAAGCGCAAGAAGGCAAAACAACTTTGCAAGGCTACCGATGTTGAGATTAAAGAGGCTCTGACTCAGCTTGGGTGGAAGTGAGGTGGCGTCTATGATAGGTAGAGACATTGCTTGTGCAGTAATATTACTTATCTTACTTATCTTTTGCGGTATCTCAATGCATACTGTCCCGAAAGAGCCACCACAGTAAGGCGTTGAGCTAATGAGTTCTTTTGTAGATGCAGGGTTAACGGTGTTGTTAGACCAAGTATCCTATGTATTTAACAGGGTGTATACTACTCATCAGTTCGCTTAATATTAAGGCACTTAAGTCAAAGCAACTATGCGCAGCAGGGCAGAATGGGGGTATTCTTATTGAGTATCCCATTATGCTTTGATTTTGTCGGTAAGTGACATATACTGAATGCTATACTGATATAACAGTTTGGAGGATATATGGCTTATATAGACACGACTTCAGATAGCTACTTGTTCTTTGTGGCTAAGGTGAGGTCACTTCGTGGTGAGTGTACTTTGAGAATGTCCAGTTCTCAAGAACTATATCAAATAGTTCGTTGGCTCGTGGAATTAGACGATGAAGCAGAGGTCACAGTTGACAATGATACGGGCAAAGAAATATATAGGTTGTTGCAGAAACGAGGTTGCAGGGTCAAGCCTATTACTAAAAATAAGTAATAGGTGTATGCGGATATGGTGGAATGGCAGACACGTCGGATTTAGGTTCCGATGAGAAATCGTGAGGGTTCGAGTCCCTCTATCCGCACCATAAAATTGATCGCAAATAATTTGAACTCTAGAAACAGCAGGAGTTAGTAAAGACATGGAAGTGTTGACATCGCTTATTCCGTTTATTTTTTCTATTGCTTGTATACGATATATTGTGATAGTATTCAGCGGTATTGTATTGTTTTTTGTGGGAGTTTTGTTCGTTAAGCACTATAAGAAGATTCATTTGGAGTTGCACAGTTTGCATTCAAAGAAATGGTTGCTTGTAATAGGGAATCTCCTTTGTGCGGTTGGAATTTCATGTATATCAATAGGAGCATACGTTATTGTCAGTTGGGCATTCCGCCTAGACACTTTACTAGATGTGATACCATTATAGTAACTACTCACTGAAGAAGTATGGCTAGGTGATCCTGTGTGCCTCGGAAAGATTTTGAGAACACATACTTCAAGGTGGCAGAGGGTAAGAAAGGTGATTAGCAATAATGAACTTTAAAAATGATTTTGAATTGGTGAAGGCTTTTGCCATGGATCCGCCAAGTCCGGATATTCCAAGATACCATATGTATTTAGCCGATGATATTATATCTGCGATGCAAGCTCGTGCTCGAATAATTTCCGATTTGGCATGGGAGCAGGGGAAGATGTACTTTATGCCATTAGACACCCTTGAGCAGTGTCGTAAAGCGTATTCGGTACTCAATTGTCACATCATGAGAAGCTGGAATGCTATGAGGGAATTTATGTGCGATGTAACCAAGAATTATGGTTTCTCAGACGATGAACTCGCAGATATGATTGGTAACAAAGCGTTTCCGTTGATAGATGGCGAGTGGGCACTGTTTGTGTAGCATATTAGGAGGTGTGCTCATGCAATTTCCATGTAGAGCTATGATTGAAGAGTATCGACGGAAATTTCCCGTTGGAACTAGAATTGAACTAGTTGAAATGAATGACACACAGGCACCGCCTCCTGGAACAAGGGGAACCGTGCGTGGAGTAGATGACGCGGGGCACCTTCTTGTTTCCTGGGATACTGGAAGTTCATTAAATGTTATATTGGGTATTGATAGTTTTAAGATTTGCAATGAATAAGGAGAAATTATGGATTATAAAGTCTATTCTTTACTCAAGGATGCAGCTGCATTAAACAATATTAATCTCTTAAAGGAATGCCTTGGAAAACAGGCAGTAGATACAGAAGATATAACTATTAGGGAATTTGCTGAAGTTTTAGCCTATGCTTGCCGCTATGGTGGTATTCAGAGTGTTAAAACACTTGTGGAACTAAAAAAATGTATGGATAATACACAGGTAACAGCAGATCCTGTATATAGGCCATTTCATTGCAACCCGGCGAACTATACAAGTATGCTTTTGGATTATTGTCCGTGGGGAGCATATTTCTCATATAGTCAATATTTAAGTTGGTACAGATGCGGTATTAATCAGCAGGTTGTACAACTCCTTCCCAAACAGGAGCGCCTTGAAATACTGAGTTATTTGTTATCCAATAAGGAAATTATATCATTTGAGCCCGGAGAAGTATTGTGTTATGCCATATTAGCTGATGATACTGAAATAGTTGATATGCTTCGCGCTAGCGGTGTTGTATTGTCTCCAGTTGCACAAAAAGAATTGTTTGAGTGTAAAAACAGTTATTTTTGGCGTAGGCTATGCAATATATTAAACTGTCCTGAGATATTTTTTGAAAAATTTTTTGATATTCTTGAGAATTTATGTCTTGGTTTTGATAAGCGTATTCGATGCTCCACGACCTTCTTTGATATTCATAATTATCTTTATCAGAATGTGGAGCTGATGAAGCGAGCTCTTAATTTGTTCAAGCATTCTGATTTAAACAAATTACAGATAATGCGTAAGTGCATATCTGAGAATTCTGTTGAGTTCCTTAAGTTGTTTGAAAGTATAGGCTGGCTAGAAAGAGTACAATCACTTGACTCACTCATTGAATACGCCAAAGCGCAAAACCTAACAGAAGTGTTGGCTTGGTTGCTTGATTACAAAAACCGTACAGTAGACTTTGATGCTGAGCGCATAAAAACTGAGAAAAAGGCTGAACGAGAATTAGCAGCAGCACCCGATTCAGCTTATGCTATGTCAAAGATATGGGGAAATAAAAAACTTGATGATGGTACTGTGCAGATAATAAGTCTCAAAGCTCCCATGACAGATGTTGTAGTGCCAAAGCAAATAGGTAAGCGGCTAATAACTAGAATAGGGGGAAATGCATTTACAAGGTACAAACAAGGACGCTCGGGAGATCAAGTTACATTAATAGTAATACCGGAAGGGGTTACTGTCTTGGAGTCGCGTGCAATGGCAAATCTAAGATCTTTAAGTTCTGTTTCGTTGCCTTCTACATTAAAAACTATTGGAAGCGATTGTTTTTACTTATGTGAGTCGCTTACCAGTATTACCATCCCATCAAATGTTGAAACTATTGGAGTGAATGCCTTCTTCGGTTGCAGCAAATTAAAAGAGGTGGTCCTATCGGAGGGTTTAAAACATATTGCGCGTGATGCATTTCGCTCTTGTACAGCATTGAGGAAAATAAGCATCCCTGACTCTGTTGAGTATATAAGTAACGATTTTGATGTGGAAAATCGTGTGTGGATAGTTGGTGTGGGTAGCTATGCACATGACTACTGTCTCGCGCATGATATACGATTTGAGCTTAGATGGGAAAAAATATAAGTCATTGTAGACCACAGATATATTTAGTGGCAAATAATAAACTATAATTCTCATGCATTACATGAGAATTATATTGCGGTGTAGTCAAGTGGTAAGACAGCAGACTTTGACTCTGCTATTCCGCTGGTTCGAATCCAGCCATCGCAACCAATAAGAAGAATGGAGGATTTGAAAATGAATATAGAGATGGCGGCATCTCCTAAAAAGCAGCTTAGTACAGCTAATAGTAAAAACTGCTACATAGTAGAGAACGGAATTTGCTTCTCCAAATCTGAAATACGAGAGTTGTTTGATTCAGTCGGTTGGGAAGCGGAAACTCCCGCTGAAACCCTTATGCTAGCCTTCCACAGAGCCAGCCATGTGGTCTGTATTAGGGATGCTCAAAGCAATAAATTAATCGCTATTGCTCGCAGTATGGATGATGGTTGTTGGAATGCAAATATTGACTGTGTAGTGGTTCATCATGAATTTCAGAAAAAAGGTGTTGGAACTTTACTAGTGTCATCACTGTTGGAAGAACTCAAAGAGCTTCCCTGCATTTCTGTAAGTCCTAACTGTAAGCAAGCAGCACCATTTTATGAGAAGTTTGGGTTTGCGATGGTTAAAACTGGCTGCTTGCTGCAGTTGGTAAAATAATACAGCATAGAGAAAACAATGGATAACATATATGCCTTAGTGTTAACAGGCGATGCAGAAAGGGGCGAAAATATTGCGTTATGAAGATATAACGGTAAGGGCGGATTTTACGCAAAACCAAGTTGTGCCGCTTTGTTTTCAGCTATCTCCAGAGAGCGGTTGCTACAATATCAAAAGAATACTTGGCATTAAACAGAAGGGGCAGACAATCGAATTCCAATGTTCCATTTCAATAGGGCGTTCTCATATTGACAGTCCCCAGACGGTATGTCTGCGGTTTGATTATACTGATTTCCCCTACTGGTCGGCAACTCTGATATAATTTCCTTAGGAAGGAACTGAACTTGATGAAGAAGACTGGCAAATATGAAAGGAAGAAGTTTGAATTTAATCTCAATACAGCGCCCATAGTGGGTATTGGTATTGGCGCGGTGTTCATGATAATTTATCTCTTCTATAGATTTATTGCATTTATGATATTAATATGACAGAACGGGCCGGTTACACCTGATTTATCATCAGACGCGGAACTGTACTTGGATGGTCGGAATTGATTATTGTTCAGTATGTTGGGCGGCTAATAAGTCAAAGTTGCCAAATAGGTATTCAGAGCGGCTGTTGGTGGTTCTCCGTTCTAGCCATGCCTCCAGTAGCAAAGTATGGGTTCAACTCTTGTGGGCGGCTTGTTGTGGGAGAAAATGAAAATATAGTGTGTGTATTTCCAAATAATGCTATCTCATACCGGCTTATTGTCTACGGTGGTAAGATGTGCAATTTTATAATTGAATGTACATACAAATAGCGACGTTTATAGTAACGAATTATGGAATGTGGGTGATGCTTTGCGTATTATATATTTTGACTCGGTGTATGCTCGTGAGGGTGCAGTTTTACTCTTACGTGACTTTGGCATTAACAGCGCTGTCACAACTATAAAAAAGGGCTTGTTTAGAAAACCTTGTGAGCAGATTAGTGTGCAGGATGAGGATATTACAAGAGCAGTTCATTTACTCCGCAAGCATGCGGTACAGTTTCATATGGATAAGTAGTAGATAATAGGAGGTAGTTATGTTTACTTTGGAAGTACGGTGTCGAGAAGACATTGAGCAGTATTGTAGGTCAAAAAGAACATTTAGCAGTGAGTTTAATAAACCTGTGGTTATTGCAAGAGATGTGAAAGATTGTTCGGGTTTGTTTTGGAAGATGTATACCTTTAATAAGCAGGTTGTGATTCCCAATGGCGTCGAGACTTGTGAGAAGCTTTTTGGGTACGGGGATTTTAATCAGCCCCTTGATATCCCGGACAGTGTCAAAAACTGTGACGGAATGCTTACACAGTGTGAGAAATATAATAGCATGCTGCACCTTGGAAGCGGTGTAGAAAGTTGCAAAGAAATGCTTTGGGGATGTAGAAGCTTTAATAAGCCAATAGCATTACCAAATGGTGTTGTGGACTGCACAAGAATGCTGTTAGCCTGTGAGTCGTTTAATCAGCCCATATATCTGCCACCTAGTGTGTTATATTGCGAGGATATGCTGAAATATTGTGATTCAATGAAGTCTGTAGTTAAGGCGCCAATCCATTTAAAAGATCAATTGAGTTATAATAACATTGAATGGTATGAACCTGAAGTAACGTCTGATGCAGCATCCTTCACATCAGTTTTTTGAATGTATTGAAGGGGTGAAATTATAGTATGGCAGACGGGTATAAGTATGTGTCCCTGAGTGTTTGGTGCCCAGGGCACACAAAGAAAGAGTACATAGCATTCCCGGAGTTGCTGGCAGACGATGAAATACGCTCGAGGTGTTCTACTATGGTAAATTCTTTTATCCAAGAGCATGCTAGAACCTATGCGGAACAGAAGGATGCTCCGGTTTGGGAAGATTTTATGCTACACAGCGGTTGCAAGGTTTCATTTGTATCAAAGCATATCTGGGAGTCTTGTAACGGTCATATCTGGTAAAACCAGTTGGCGTTAAATTTTAAAGGCGGTGATTTTATGGGTAAGTATGAAACGATACATGCAAATGCGGAAAAGACATTTTCAGATTTTATATCAGAAATCAAAAGGGGTACGGTTGAAAATGCAATTGAATTGGCGCATCAGATAACGGTTAAGCAGGAGATTGTTTACTTGCTCTCCGATGAGGCATTCTTAAGTCGGTTTTCTGTGGAAACGCTAGATGAGATGGCTAATTTCCCGTATTTGTTGGATTGGCTTTATGAGGATTGGCTGCATAGTGATTACTCTCTTTTGAATGAAGTAAAACCGTCAATAGAATTTACATTAAGCACACGAACGCTGCCAGCCCAGAATACAAACTTATTTGATTAAAAATTATGAAAGAGAGGGAATCATGATGGCGTCTGATATTACCTGGGTTATACAACCTGAGGAGTTATGGGATATGTATCAAGCGAACCCAAAGCTCTTTCAGGAGCAGATTCAAATTGTTTGCACATACTCTTTTGATGATGCAGACAAGAAGTGGTGGCTTCTGGCAGAAACGGACTTTACGAATAGTGGTCTCCTGCTATCTTTGGAGGATTCAGAGCATGTTATAGCAAGTGAAGTGTGTAGTGCTGCAGAATCGGTGGTCAGTGCTGTGGAAAGACTTGCACAAATTGGTATGAAACTGCAAAATAAGGAGGCGCTTACATGATTGTACTAAAATATACTTTCTTAGATGAACTTGGTAGGGTTCCTAGTCTTGACGAAGTGAGAGTTGAACTTTTTGTCCGTTATTCTGACGCATATGCTAGAATTACCGATATTGCTAAAGAATGGTTCACTAAGAATAATATGGTCATATCGTTTAGCGATACAGAGGAGTTGTCAGAGATTCTGCTTGACCTAGCAGATGATGGCATACCTTCTATAGATTTTGACATCTCTAAGGTCGAGGTGCCAGCAGTTAAAGCTGACTAAGGAATCGAAAACACACTTAGGAGGAGTTATGTATCATAAAAGTAGAGCATATCGCAGATTTCAGCGCCGTCGCGCTATAAATCGTAAGTTACACATTGCTTGTAATAAGGGATTCTATGCCTCAGAAGGATTAGAAGACCCGCGTAGGAAAGGACAGCTGGCAAAGGGCAAGATACACTGCTCGTGTCCGCTGTGTTCCGCTAAGTCCACTAGGGATCGTGGAGTAAGAAATAAGTCTATTCATAACTACAAAATAACAGATCAGCGCGTACTGCTTGATTTTCAGAATCAGTTAGCATCCTAGAATAGTAGTATATCTACTAAACTCAAAGAACCTACAAGCTGCAAAGCAGTTGCATAGACGTTTGTTCCTACTTGAAAGTGAGAAGTGATGAAAGATATTTTATATCGAACAGAATCTGCCTATGGGTCTGGTGTTAGAAATATCACGCATGTGATTTGTTACGAAGTTTTTTCGCTTGGCAACACAGATATTCTTAGATATTTGCTTGATCATTATTGCAATTGCTTTGATACTGTTTTGCAACAGGAGATGACTAACATATGTAGTGATATAGAGGAGTGTACAGCGTTTTTTGTGGATAATCTGGGTGATGAGCATCTTGCTATAGTGAACCAGGTTGTGAAATCAATAAATACCTACTATGATGTCGATTTGAAATATTGTTTGTGGTTAGCAGACAAGTCTGTTGTACAACGCTTATATGATGGTTGCGACGAAGATATTGAAGCATACCATACATCCCAGTATATTTTAAGCAATCTGGGTGAGGATGGTGTTTTGTTTGCATACGAAGAGAACCCGACGCCTGTTGCACTAGGAGGCATTTCATGAATAAACAAAAGCTTATTGTGAACATTGAGAATACAGTGCAGGAGGATATTATTGCTTTTGACTACAGTTCTCAGACTGTCACTGTCGATTTAAATTTTGCAGAAAAAATTGTTAGGGCGTATCGAATACATTATTTTACATCAGACCTGCTTGACAGGTTTGAACAAGACATATGTGCTGGGATCTATAAGCCAGAATTGCTGGAGGACACACTATTGATTGATGCAATAGTTCAAAAGTATTATCAATATCGCGATGATGCTGATGGTGGAGAGTGTGAGATGCATTGGACGCTTTGTCTTGATAAAGCCTTAGCTGATTTTGAGAAAGAACTTTCGGAATACTATGTAGGATAGGTGGGTGTTGTATGATATACATAGGTAGTATTGGAAATCCAAATATAGGGCATAGCGATGTGGCTGATGAGGTCTGGGCAATTGTACGGTCAGATAAACGGGTGCCCTCGTGGATGAAACACGTTCCGGAACTGTCCCCATCCTGGGAACTGTTTAAGCAGTATCTCACTTGGCGTGACTGTGGGCATTGGAATAAAGATACCTTTGAACGTGAGTATGTTCCGCGATTCTTAGATGAATTTAAGAATGGCGATTCGGACCTTTTGTGTACATTAGCGTACCTTAAAGAATTGGATCAAAGCGGTAAAAATATATGGTTGGTTTGTTTTTGTGCTGATGAAACTATGTGTCATCGCAGTATTGTTGCAGGTATCTTGCAAGGATTGGGATTTAATGTTGCTGGAAATGATTACAGTAAATATTATAATATGATAACCTGTACGGCTACAAAAGAGGAGGAACAGCATAGTACAGTTTTTTCTGACAAGTGCTAGAAACCATAAAAGGTCACTATCACCTCTGTTTCTTATATGCAGGTAATTTACTTCTACAGAAGCAAAGATTGATATCACATAGATATAAAAACTAGGCACAAATCATTAGGTGTCGAAGAGATGCGCATAATTGTGCACCTACAATATGCTGTCTCGAGCCATGCTAGTGCAACTCTAGCAGACAGCCATTTTTGCACCTCTTATAAGCAGTGCCCATGGAATGTGGGCACTGTGAGAGAGGCAGAGAGGAGTTTTATGGTAAATACTATTTTGGTTACAGGCGGAGCAGCAAGCGGAAAATCCCGCTGGGCAGTTACTAGGCTTGCTCCGTTTAATGACGTACTATTTCTTGATACGCATGAGAAGACAAGTAGTAATGTTATGGAGAGAATAAGATATGGGAATTCTCTGTACGGTGTTGATTGGGAGATAAAGACTGGCGTTACGGATATGCCTCATGTGTTTTTGAAAAATCATGCATACGTAATTTTTGACAGTTTAGATAGTTATGCCGAAAGTAATTTGGTGGCTATGTGCCCAAATGTCCTTGAAATAACAGATGACTTGCGTAGAAAGATACAAAAGAAAGTGGTTACTGATATAGAACTGCTGCATAAACATGCACGCAACATAGGAGGGTGCGTGATTATCACCACTTTGGAGACTGGCTTCTCAGTAACTCCTCAGGATCCATTTCAGCGTGAGCTTAGAGGCATCATTGGAAGTATTAATCAGCGAATTGCCAACATCTCTGATGAGGTTTATTTTTCGGCGAGTGGTATTCAAGTTAAGATGCATTAAGCGGTGCATAACAGTTTATCTATCTTAAATAGTTGTTATAGTATTTTGTTAGAAGCGTCCCATTGGTGGACGCTTCTTTCCGTTAGGGAGGGAAAGATTATGCAGTATAAGTTTGATTTGTGTTACACTGCAGATCCGCAGCCGTTCAGCCGTAAAAGTGGTAAGGAGATGCTGCAGTATGCTGTTGGCGGGTTATTGTATATGCCAGCAAGTAATACAAAGATTGCTGAAAAGATTATAAGCGGAGAGTACTACTATGTAAAGTCCATGGTGCTTGATTTAGAGGATGCTCTTGGCGATGATCTGGTGCAGTATGGAATTAAAACAATTGCTCAGACAATACAAACTTTGGCTAAAGCGGTTGAGTCCGGAAAACTGAGTGATGACGATATTCCTCTTATATTTATCCGTATTAGGAGCGCCGGGCAAATGACATCTGTTGCAAAAGTATTGGGAAGCACAGTTAGATATATAACTGGATTTAATATTCCTAAGTTTGACTGCCTTAACTGCGACAGATATGTAGAAGAATTTATAAAGCTGCCTCAGCACCTATATGTTATGCCAATAATTGAGAATAAGCAGGCACTTTATCAGCAGTTGCGAATGCCAAATCTTCTAGCAGTATATGATTGCTTGAATGAATTGAGTGGTCAAGTTTTAAATATTCGAGTCGGTGGCGCTGACTTTTGCAGTGTTCTCGGAGTTCGCAGGGGGATATCTGATACGATTTATGATATAGGTGCTGTGCGCTCAGCATTAGAGGATATCATAAATGTTTTTGGAAGAAGTTATGTTGTAAGTGGTCCGGTATGGGAGTATTTTCGTGATAAGAATTCTCCTGATGATGTGGCATGGCAGATAGGGCTGCAAACTGAACTTAAGAAGGACAAACTTAATGGGTTTATTGGAAAGACTTGTATCCATCCTTCACAGCTTCCGATAGTTCAGCAATCATTGATAGTTAATCATTCAGATTACCGTGAGGCTATTAGTATTCTTGGAATGAATGAGAATACTGTTGGTGTGGCAAAAAGTGTTTCTGGAAATCGTATGAATGAGGTTAAGACACATACAAATTGGGCTCGTAAGATTGTTGGATTGGCATCTGTATATGGTACAGTTGCAGATGAGCATAGGAGTGTTTAATGCTTGAGAATATAAATCAGTTTAAGCTGCTTGATACATATATTGATAATGTTGCAGAGTATGGGTTTTCTAAAGAAAATATAGTTGTAGAGCGTCGCACAAACAATCCTAAGCGGGATTTTCTTTTTGTGAATCGGAAACAGTGTAAACACATACCGGGATCGCCAAGAGATATGATTCAGATGTGTGGATTGCTGGCAGACCGTATACAGCAGAGCGTTCCAAAAAATGCAAAGGTAATGGTTATTGCCTTCGCTGAAACAGCTACAGCTATAGGCAATATAGTAGCAGATAAATTACCTCAATGTTCTTGTGTTGTACAGACGACCCGGGAGCTGTTAAACGGGGAAGAAATTGCTTTTGAGTTTAAGGAAGAACACAGTCACGTGACAGATCAGAGGATATATAGCAGCCACCTCTTATCGGAGGATTATGACTATATATTATTGATAGATGATGAAATTACAACAGGTACAACTGTAATAAACTTCATTAACGGGCTTAGAAGTGTGTTTGGTAAGCACCATTCAAGGTGCTGTTTTGGAGTTGCAAGCATCTGTAATTGGCAATCTAGTGCAGCCCGTGAGCGCTTTAGGCAGTACGGGATAGAGCTGTTCTATCTCTTATCAGGTACAATACGCGATGTAAATCAGAAAGTGTGCGTGGAAAAGAAGCCTCTTGCATCAGTGGCAGTTGGGGCTACACCCAAACGTGTGGTGACGTTAAAGATAGATAGCATGATTCCTGAACGTTTAGGGCACGCTCCAAATCAAAATATCTGTATATTCACATCAGCGTTGAGTAAAGTTAAATTTAAGGGCAATAGTATTCGGGTTGTTGGAACTGAGGAGTTCATGTATGTACCCATTAGGGTAGCTGAGTTCCTAGAAAATCAGGGATATGCGGTCGTGTGTCATAGTACCACTCGCAGTCCCATTGATGTTACTTGTTGTGATTGTACCGGCATACGAAGCGGAATACCTCTCCCCAGTGTGTATGATGCAGCGCGTAGAACATATTTGTATAATTTCCGTGACCCTACTGATATTACACTCTTTATTACTGATGGAAATGTAACAGATAAGATGCGGGGATATTTGAGTAGCATATTCAGTTGTAAAACGCTGATTATAATGTGTAAAGGAGAATAAATGCAGTTAGTTAAAACATCTTATGATCAAAATGATGTCATTGTTTTGTTGAAGGATCTCACATCTGTCATGCAACCTATGTCTGTTGATGATAGAGAACGGCTAATACAAAGTGGGGCGCATTACAGCTCTATGCTCCCAAAAGAGGAACTCCCAACAGCAGAATATCTTGAGCTTTATAAGACTGCAGTTACACGTCATAGTCAGCAAATTGCTCAAATGATTGCTGCATTGGCAGGGAGTATCACTAAGAGCACCTCTAAAAATCATCATCCGGTAATTGTGAGTTTGGCACGAGCGGGAATACCTATAGGTATTCTTCTGAAGAGGTTCATCTCGCGGTACCTAAATTGTACCTGCTCTCACTATGCTATTAGCATTGTTCGCGGAAAGGGTATAGATAACAATGCTATGGAGTACATATACTCCAAGGAAATAGATACTGGAAATGCTACTCCCGCTGATATTTTTTTCGTAGACGGTTGGACAGGTAAAGGTGCAATACATGACCAGCTCGTTGATGCTGTGAATCTCTTAATTGCCAAAGATGTAAAGTGGTATGGGCTGCATTCTGACTTATATGTTCTTGCTGATCCAGCCAATATAACCTCGCACTGTGGTACGCATAGTGACTTGTTACTACCAACAGCATGTCTAAACAGCATCGTTAGTGGTCTCATTAGCAGGTCTATATTGAATGAGTATGTTGATGTAAATGCTGGTGATTTCCATGGCGCGGTGTACTTTTCGGAATTTGAATCTAAGGATATGAGTAATGCCTTTATAAATGATGTGTCCAGCCAATTTGCTGTATTAAGCGACATAGTAGAAGCAAAATCGCACCTAGGAGAAGCTGGGATTTCCGTTGTTAGGCGGATTTGTGACAGTTATGATATCTCAGATTATTTTAAAGTTAAGCCTGGGATCGGTGAGACAACGAGAGTATTACTGCGGCGCATTCCATGGGCTGTGTTACTCTCGGATAAAGCGGAGGAATCTGATCCTGATTTGCAGCATATTTTTGCGTTGTGTAAAAGTAAGGGTGTAAAGATACTGCCATATGACTTAGGAAGTTATAAGGTATGTGGAATTATCAAAGAATTAAATTCAGATGTTTAGGAGGATTTATGATTAATTTAAACAAAGACGAGCAAGCACAGTATGACAAGGTTATGGGCAGAATATCCCTAAGTAAGGATAAGGAGACCCTTGGTGAACATGTTGTTAACCTGAGTAAATGTATGGTTGACTTGGGCAAGAAATCTCAGGTTGATTTATGCAATCAAACAGCACGTGTTGTTGTAGCCTTGGATTACAGTGGTTCCATGACTAGGTTGTATCGGGATGGCACGATCCAGGACACATTGAATAGACTAGCGCCCCTGGGATTGTCGTTTGATGACAATGGGGCGCTTGAGGTTTATCTGTTTCAAAACACTTATCATAGGCTACCAGAGATGACTTTATCAAATTATGCAAACTATATGAAAGAGGTTATTCTCACAAGTGGTTATACGATGGGCGGTACGCAGTATGCTCCGGTAGTCCAGGCCATATTGGCAGATACAGGCAAGCTTGGTGAAACCAAGAAAGGTTTCTTTACAAATATCTTTGGAGGCTCTAGAAACACTATAGAGACTAGAAAAACGGGCGAGCGTGTTTTTGTGATTTTTATAACCGACGGTGAAAATAGCGATGCATCTACAATGGATGCAGTAATCAGAGCATCTTCAGAGTCTGATATTTTCATTCAGTTTATTGGTATAGGCAGCGAGCATTTTAATTATTTGCGAAAATTAGATGATCTTTCAGGACGTCGTATAGATAACACAGGGTTTACGCAGCTCACTGATTTATCCGCAGTTACAGACGCAGAGCTATATACAAATGTACTCAGTGAATTTGCAGGATGGCTTAAAATAATATGAACAAGTTAGTTTATGCTTCTGACTTGGATCAAACACTTATATTCTCTAGGAGCTATTTGAGTGAGCATCCGTGTAGTGATGAACTTGTCTGTGTTGAACATTACATGGGAAAAGAACTTAGTTACATGAGTAAGAGTGTACAGTCAGCATTAGTAGAGTTGATGAAGGATCATAAAGTTAAGTTTATACCTGTAACAACAAGAGATGTTATGCGTTATCGCAGACTTAATCTGGGATCGCGCATTAGTCCGCAGTATGCCATTGTGGCAAACGGCGGTGTTATACTGCATAATAACCGTCCAGTTCCCGAATGGAGTAGAATTGTTAGGGAACAGATAAATTGCGATGAGATGTCCAGTATTATTCACTATTGTTGCGCAAGATTTGTAACACGCACCACATCTGTGTCTATTGTTGACTCTGTGCTGATTTTATTTAAAGTTGAAGATACTTCTGAATTTGATGAAAGAATTTTTGATCTACAGTGTCAGTTTCAAAATTGGCGATTTATACGTCAAGGACATAAATGTTATGCAATTCCAAAGCATGTTACAAAAGGTGCGGCTCTAAAATGGTTGGCAGACCAGATTGGGGCTGATTTTATTGTAGCAACCGGAGATGGTCCCTTGGATTTATCAATGCTGCGCATAGCAAATATGGCGATTGTTCCGGATACTTCGGGTATTGAGGAACGTTTTTGTTTACGAGCAAAGAATGGAGCAATAAGTGCTTTGACAACAATTAATACGGTTAAAATGAAAATATCCTAGAGTTGAGAGGAGAATAGAATGTTTGATATTCCTATGAATACTTCGGGTGCGCTAGATACGTCTGCATTAGCGGGCGGGATGCCTATGCAGCAGATGTCAAATCAGATGTTTCAACAGTCAGCACCGCAGCAACCGGTATCCCAGCCTGTTGCAACACAACGTCCGCCAGCAACTGGAGTGCATTTGAAAAAAGGACAGAAATTTGCGTTGCAAGGAGTAGGCGGCGGGCAGCTTCAGCAAATTGAAGTGGGTCTTGGCTGGGATTTGAAAAACCTAGCTTGCGATCTTGATGCTTCAGCATTTATGCTTGGGGCGGATGGGCGTGTAATTGGTGACGATTGGTTTGTTTTTTATGGGCAAACAGCATCTCCGGATGGAAGTGTGTGTCATTCTGGTGACAGCGATGGTTCCGGCACAGGTGATGATGAAGTTATATTTATCAATCTTGCCCAAATTAATCAGGCAGTTCAAAAGATTGTCTTCGTTGTGACAATTAACGAGGCGTTAGAAAATAATCTAAATTTCAGTATGGTGGCGAATGCTTATGTGCGCGTAAGTGATAAAGCAACCGGTAGCGAAATCGCAAGGTTTGCACTGACTGATTATTATGCTACAGTGACTTCTATGGTTGTTGGTGAGTTATATAAGCATAACGGCGCTTGGAAGTTTAATGCCGTGGGGGATGGCGTGGCAAAAGATTTGTATGGATTATGCACCATGTATGGTGTAAATATAGCAGATTAAGGAGGACTTATGATTAAGTTTGAAACTTTGAATGAGCTTACACTGAAGGTAACATGTGATACTCCAGGAGAGCATATTTTTACTAAAGCTGGCGCATTCATAGCGGGTGAGTGCTATGGTGGTAAGAACTACCAGTTTGAGAAGGTGCTTTTGGGACCACAGGGCAATCCTTTGCAGGCTGTTATGGGACAATTGGGTAGGCGGTTTACTGGTGAAAATCTCCCGCTTATGAAGGTAAAGTTCCAAGGGCAAAGTGTTACATACTATGCGAATGAGGCGCAGCATGTTGTCGTTGTTCATTTGAAACCAGGAGAAACCCTAAGCGTAGAATCTGAGAATATCCTTGCGTTTACATCTGATTGTAAGTATAGCGTTAGATTTCTTGCACAGGGTGTTATATCGCAGAAGGGTTTGGCAACTTCTACAATTACTGGTACAAGCGGCAACTCCTACGCAGCAATTATTATTGATGGCAACCCGCTAATGCTGAGTAACATGCAAAATGGGGCTACTATGGAAGTTGACCCTGATGCTGTTGTTGCTTGGGTTGGTGCCGATCCAGGATTTAAGTTGGATTTGTCTTGGAAAAATCTGATTGGTCAAGCATCCGGTGAAACCTACATGTTTGAATGGGGGAGCGGTAGAAGTGCAACTGTAATCATTCAGCCGAATGAACGAACTTCTGGTTTGGATATAAGCATGGATGGCAGACGTACAGGTCAGCAAGCACAGCGACAGCAGAATCAGAGTCTTGGACAGGCAGCTGGTAGCGTAGGGGATACACTCTCAGGGTTAGGCAGTATGCTGGGCGGAGGAAATAGTAACAATTCCTCAGGCGGTGGACTTGGCGGAATAATCGGCAGTATATTTAATGGCAATGGTTAAGGTTACATGATGCATACGCATCATAATATATTAATTTTGGAGGATTATATTATGGCAGTTTCATTAGCAAAAGGTGGAAAAGTTTCGCTTGCAAAAGCAGCTGCAGACCAGGGCATTACATCGCAGCTTACTAAACTCGTGATTGGTTTGGGATGGGACACAAATAGATATGATGGTGGTGCTGCGTTCGATTTGGACGCAGCTGCATTTCTTCTTAGTGCCTCAGGAAAGGTGCGTTCTGAGTCAGATTTTGTGTTTTACAACAACCTGAAGGGTGCCGGCGTTCAGCATACGGGAGATAATCGTACAGGAGCGGGCGATGGCGATGATGAGCAGCTACTGGTTGATTTAACGCAGGTACCTGCTGATATCGAGAAGATATCGTTTACTGTAACAATAGACCAAGCGGATGCAAGAGGTCAAAATTTTGGTTCTGTTGAAAACGCCTTCATTCGCGTAGTGGATGAGACTTCCGGCAAGGAACTCATCAGATACGACCTTACTGAAGACTTCTCTATTGAGACCGCTATTGTTGTAGCGGAGTTGTATCGTAATAATGGTGAGTGGAAGTTCAATGCTGTCGGCTCTGGATTCAGTGGTGGACTAGCAGCACTTTGCGCAAATTTCGGAATTAACACTTAAAAACAGTGGCTGCTCGTAATACGGGCAGCCAAATATGTCACTGTAATAGACAAAGAAATATTCTTTGGTCAAGGGTACTTATGGGGTTCAAATCCCCAGTGTGGCTATAATATTCCTATTGAATAAAGAGGGGCATGCATGGTAGTCAGGGAGAAAGCAGTTAAAAAAATTATACAGCGTTCAGGTCTTACGGATAGTGAGTACTCGGCAAACCCGTATATTGGTTGCCCGCATCAATGTAGATATTGTTATGCATCAGGTATGATGAAAAATAATTTGCATCGAGAACCGTGGGGGCAGTATTTGGATATTAAATTATGGGATACAAGCACGCAATTGATTGGATCTAGTAGCTCCTTAGTAATAGGAACTGTAACAGATCCCTATAATCCATATGAGGAAAAGTACTGTGCTACTCGCAAACTCCTTTTGCAGTTGTTAGGAACAAACTCAAAAATAACGGTTATTACAAAGTCTGATCTAGTGTTACGTGATATTGACATTCTTCTTAAGTTGCCAAATGTTAGAGTTGCAGTATCACTAAACACCTTAGATGAGAATTTTCGTCTTGATATGGATAAAGCTACTTCAGTCGAGCGTCGTTTGTATACAATACGCACATTACATAGTTGTGGGATACCTACAGTTTGTTTTGTTGCGCCTATTTTCCCTAAATTAACAGATGTACCTGAGATAATATACACAGTGAAAGACTACTGTGATGAAATATGGGTTGAAAATCTCAATCTGTCTGGTTCGTGCAGGTCGAATATTCTTAGCTACATTATGGAAAGATATCCGGAGTATATGAGAACTTATGATGCTATTTATGGCAATCGTAATTACACGTATTGGCATCAGCTGGAAACTCAAATTGAGGGGTTATGCAGTATATTAGGTTTGCCGTATAGAAAAGGAAACCAACAACAGGGAGATTACAATATTAAGCCCTTGGTGGTTAATTATTTTTATCATGCATCTCAAAGATGGAGGTGATAGCATGAAACTAACTATGAGAGACGTAACAAAGCAAAGGGATGTTCTGGAAAAGAGTATACAGCAGGGTGGCTTTGTCTATGGAGTAATAAAATGGCTTGATCTTGAGGAAGAAGGATATAAAACGCTAATCCTATTCGCAGGAGACGAGCCTGTAACAATAATGAGCGTGCATCAAGCTTGGACTTCTTGGAATATCATGCTAATGGAAACTGGTAACCGTTATCGTAAGCAGTATTATGGAGTATCGGCTTTACTGTATCTTTTTGATTTTGAGGACGTAAGACAAGTTCCAACAGGAGAAAAGCCGCACATTGAGAAGGCACCTTCCAATCTTGTTATAGACGGGGAGGCAACATGGGATTCGGTTAAGTTTTGGCGGCATATAGGCGCAGACGTAGATGATAATGATGAAGATGAAATTACCTTTAAATTGTCATATGACAAGTTCTCTGATTATTTGGAGCAGGCTATCAAGTACACAACAACATTTGGAAGTGTAAAATAAGCACTTGCGTACTGAGTAAAATATTATACCTAAACGATTTCGTGAATTAACATACAACAATAAGGAGTTATATATGATATTCAATTGGGAGGATTTCAGCAGTTTAGATTTCGAGGAGTATCAGCAAAATTTGGCGGATTATATGGGTCAGGGTACCAACATAATTGGCGCTGTATATACGGAGAAAATACGTATTAGTATTGAGTTTGAGTCTGATGAGGATACCGTAGCAAGCTTGGTTTTAAAATACTTTGACACCAACACGGTGGAGCAGTTATATCTTGGGGAAACAAGGCTTGATAATATATGCTGTGATTGGACTTATGATGCTTTTACTCAATTTGTTGAGGCTGTGATTGACGGTGATTTAAAGAGTCATTGTCAAACCGATAGTTCGTTTGCAATATATTAAGCTATTAAATTACTGATGACTTTTACCTCATTTTATATGATACGTTGTATTATAGTTAATACTTGAAAGATGTTAGTATAAAATAGAAGGCGGAGGCTTACATGGATTTATTGGAGTGCTTTTTCGAAACAGATATATGGGAGTCTGTTATAAATAAGGGCGTTGATAAGACAATACCACCGGACATCTTGCAAAAATTTAGTCGAGCAGAAGAAAGGCTGAATCTGTTGCAGAAAATTATATCAGGGGAATATCGTATATCTCCGCCAAAAGTCTCACGGGTTCCTAAAGACAGTGGCGGTTTTCGTGAAATATATGTAAATTCACCGCAGGATAGAGTTATATTAGCTGCCATAAATCAAGCTTACTATAGGCTATTCGAAGCAAGGCTATCTCCAGCTTGTAAAGCTTATCGCGAAAATAGCAGTTGCGGGAAAGTTGTTCGCGAGGTAGCTTCTCAGAAAATAAAAGGTTATAAACTTGACCTAAGCAAATATTTTGACAGTGTTCCCATTGATGTTATTAACAAAGCGCTTGATGAACTTGATACTGGCTCTCCGCTTGACTCAGTAGTCCGTGATTATTATAATACGGATATTGTATTGGTTGACGGGCAGGAAGTTAACCGTTTTAAGTCTCTTGCGCAGGGATGTGCTATTGCGTCGTTTTTGAGCAACTATATACTAAAAGATATAGATAAAGAAATGACACAAATGTGTACATATTATTGTCGATACTCTGATGATATAGTTATCATAGCAGATAATCCCGATGCAGTCTTGTCTAGACTTACAGAAATGCTTTCATCTTTGCAGCTACATTTAAACCCTGCAAAAATAGAGCGCATTGATTCTTTGCACGAATTCAAGTTCCTTGGCTTTGGTGTAACAGGTAGTAAAATCAGTATCAGCCAAAAGGACTTTTCGCTGAAGAAAAGAGAAGTGAAAAGTGTTTGCGCATTGATTGGGAAGGACAGAAAGCTTACCAAAGAAGAGAAACTGCAAAAGCTTATATCAGAGGTTCAAAAGATATTTTTTTGCAAAACCAATCCCTGTCATGGGTGGTTATACGGTAAAGCTGCTTTTCTTACGGATATTGAGCGCGTTGCAGCATTAGATATGTTTTGTAAAGAACATATTCGTGCGGCTATCACCGGTAGGTGGAACTTTACTTCAAATATCCACAAAATAACGGAACAAGATTTGCGCGGTGCAGGATATGTCTCATTAGTACATATGGCAAAGATGGCAAAGCTAGGTAGGGATATTTATCAGCAAGAACATTTTTTGCATATAGAGCAAAGAATGCCGGTGGCAGCGGCAGAATCAGTAGATAGTTTTTCTTCAACCTGATCGTTTCGATCAGGCAAGACCCTCCGTTTCACGGAGGCTATTTCTTTTTTATTAACTGTCCGAAACTATTAGCTGGTTTCTAATGAGGTGTAAGATGACTGTTTACCAAAAGATGTTACTACTTTCTGAGGATATACAGAAGCATATTTGGTGTGATTTATGTCATAAAAAGATATTTTATAAATCGCAAGTTGTGTTTGAGCAAGGCGTGTTTAAAGATTATTATGTAGTCTGTCCATTAATTAACGCCGCTCCTGCAGAATACGCCATGGATATGTGGAAACAGAAAGTGGCAATGTTATATTCCAATTATCTCAAATGTGTTCCAAAGTACACTAAGATTCGTAATTTCCGTGCTGCAGATGTGAACAGTGTTGACGTTTTTAGTGCTAGAGACACATTTCATCATGATCGATTAGCATTAGAGCTTTATATTCTTTTTCATGGTGTCCAGAGCGATTTGCAGTGGAAAAATATTAATCATTTTTATGAGCAAGTAGCAGATGGCTGTGTCGTTTACCGGGCATGGCTTAAACCATAATAGGAGGCTTCAATGAGTAGTAAAAAATTAACAGCAAGTAGCCGTTATGCGCTGTGCAAACAGTTCGCAAAATTAAACAATATTGACGACGCGGATATTAGCAAATGTGCACGTGAGTTGGTGCAAGAGCTTCCCCGGTCATTTCTAGAAATAGACGACCCCGATATATTTAAAGAGCGTTTGAACTTTAAATACCTTTCGTGGGTAAGAAATTGGCGCAAAAGACAAAATGGGACTTTTTACGGAAAATACGCAAGACTCGCGGATAAAGTTACAGAATCCGGAGTAATTTTCAATCCGCAGGTATTCCGCGTTCGAATGGCTTACCAGGTCCTAAGGGGGGTTGACTATTCCAAAGCTCCTCATGGGATGTTCACGTTATCCCGAGACATATTAAGAGTGCTAAAACTCCGTGCATCTAGGACAGTGTATAATCCGCTTCGCATTCTATCTCAGGTAATCTGCAAAGATATCGCAATCATAAAGCCTGTGTATGATGTTGCTTATACAGCTAGTGGGAGAGCAAAACTAAAACGTCTTGAAGATGTTTTTGTAAATGCAAACGGAGGTTCATGGCGGTCTACGTCTATTAAGCATCTCACTCCGGAACTTCGCTCAATTACAAGGTCACTTGATGTTGCACTTCGTTCCTGTGATAAAAAGTTGAGGAAAACAGATGTGCTCTCTGAAACTCTTATTGCTTGTAGCGCAGCTGATCGCATTAATACCGTTAAGTCTGCTTTACAGAGATTTGGTTATGCTAATACCATAATATTTTTGGCTGATTTCGGAAGTATGAACTCATTTTCTACGGCACTCATTCAGAGATGCAAGGAAGCATCAGCGCTTTTGCGTTCTGAGAATGAGAGTGATGTGAACAATGGCTTGCAGCTTGTGGATGGTCTCGTTAAAGAGGCTCGTGCTGAATTTTCTCAGTTGCGGGTGAGTGCGCTAAAACATACCTGTATATTTGGATAAGTAGCACTTTCAGATCAAACTAAGCGCTCCTGTGTAAGCTCTTATACAGGAGCATATGGGGCAAAAGGTGACGCTAGTGCAAATCTAGCAGCCCTAGAATAATAAGCGTCATATGACGTATAACAAAGGAGTTTTTATTATGAAGAAATTTTTATCAACTGCTGTGGCATTTTGTGCATTGATGTGCATTTCAGTTTCAGCAGCGGCGGCCGAGCCTTTGGCAGATGGCGAGGCTCTTTCGGCATCGAATAGTATTCCTGATGAGCTGATAGGCCCTGAGGTATCTGACGGAGAGTTGACATCGGCGGATGGCGATCCCATAGAAGGTCCCACTGGAACAGAGGCTGAAGATCAGTCTGATGTTGTTCCGGCAGTTGACGAGAGCGATCCAGCGGAGTCGACTACATCCTCTGAGACTACTGAAACACCAGACACTGGCATTGCTGGTGTTGGAGTAGTAATGGGGGCGGCCGCGCTTGCCGCAAGCACTCTGATCCTCAGTAGTAAGCGTAAGTAATTACGGACCCCGTCGCTACCGGAAAATTAACTAGATTTTCGTTTCACCAGTCTGCTGCTGCGTGGCCGCAGCAGCAGACATGGAGATTCCCATGGGGAATCTCAAAGCTGTGTAGAAGTAGTCATGAAAATAGGGTTAGTTTTATTATGTCGTAAACAGAGGCAGTTATGATCTATTTAAAAATATTCAGACCCAATATTGATTATGGGTTTACGCAAGTAAACATCGAGAGCAGGTACCTTACACCCGAGGGGATTAGATGGGTTGAAGATATGGCTTGGAAGAATGCCTTAGTAAGGGTGCCTAAAAGATTATATCGGCATTGCGTGATGGCAGGGACTGTGATTTATGCTTGTAGCTGTGAACCTGCCAAGGTGAATAGAATACTACAATCACCAAGAGCAAGCATATCTGGTAACTTTTGCATTAAAGATCCGAGCGGGCATCTTTTATACAAGGGACCTGCAAATCACTGCCCGCAGGAACTAGCAGAATCCGCCTACATATATGCATGTCGGCCTACTGATACTTTTTACATTAATATACAGGAGGAATTATGAAGTTCGTTAAGCTCATGCTGCTAACGTGCCTTGCCATATCGCTTACAGGATGTGTTGATTCGCCTGATGAGCAGGAGTCCTCTAACGAAGAGAGTGTACTGAGCAGCGCGTCACCGCTAGAGGAACTGCCTACGGTAAATAGCATTAGCGGGAAAAAGCTCATTATGGAAAAATACTCTCTTCGCCTACAACTTGGAGAAACTGCAAAACTTGTAGTTGATGTGTTGCCAGAAGGTTATACTGCGGAAGATATACTTTTCTTATCGGATAATGAACGATCTGTAACTGTTGATAGCGATGGTACAGTAACTGCTATGCAAAGTGGTGCAGCTTCGATTGGGGTTGCAATTGCAGGCACATCTACACGGGCTACTGTTACTGTAATGGTAGTTACATAGGACAGAAGTTGGTTATGTGCATTTTAAAAATAACAAATGGGAAAGCTGTGCAGTTGGATACTGACTTGGAACTCAAGACGTTGCAATCACTAGTTGGAGGCTGTATTGAGGTAGTTTATCCATTTGAAGATCCAGTAGCACTCATATGTAATGAGGAGGGCAAGCTGCAAGGTCTTTCACCCAATTTCGCTTTATCATATCAAAATAAAGTTTATGATGTGGTTGCAGGGACTTGTTTGATTTGTGGGATCTCAGAAGAGTCCTTGTCCGGCCTGACAGAGGGGATTGCAGCTAAATTTATGGATATGTTTAATTCGGCACGTACGGGCATTGTAGTGGGTAAATTTATTCCCGTGATTCGTATAGATCAGCAGTGAGTCGGAGGTAAGTTGTGAAAAGAGAAGTGTATTTTCACAAAGCGGTAAGAGTTGTAAGTATTGTTATCATATGTATTGCGTTTTCAGTAATACTGTCACAGCTTATGGTTACAGGGCTGATGGCATCAAATATGCTTTTTGCGCTTTCTGCAGGTCATTCAGTTACTGGAACTGTAACTGATAAGATCGAAACTCGTGGAACATATCGCTTGATAATTGATGTTGATGCATATGATACTTTTGATTATCCATGCAGTGTGGCTATTTACTCCTTATATGATATTGGAGATACTGTAACTCTTGATGTAAATGTGGTTGTAATGTGATATAAAGCAGTCCTTTGGGGCTGCTTTTTTCCGTTATCGTTGCAGTTTATGCATAGAAATGGGAGGTATGTATGATTATGAGAGAACTTCAGGTGGGGGATGTTGTAAAAACTCGGTATCCAGCGGGTATGAGTCGTAATGACTGGGTGACTGCTAAGGTAGTTTATATACATCCAGCGTATGGGTGGTGTTGCTTGGACTGTGGTCCATTTAAATTTTGTAAATTTATGGAAGAGATTTAAGTATGTGCTTGATAAACACATCTAGAAAGGAAGGTTCATGATGGGTAGAAGTATTAAACCATCAACTGGGGCGGCTGCCCCGAAGGTAGAAAGTTCAAAAGGAAAACGTATTGTAGCTATTATAATCATGGCTGCAGGTATATTGCTGCTTATGTTTGCGGCTTCGGCGGCGGTATCAAATAAACAGGAGGTTATCAGTGTTATTCGATTAACTCGCTCCTTGAAAGCAGGCGACGTAATTACAGAGGATGCACTGGCTGAGTATGCAATGCTTAAGACTACTTATGATGGATTAGGTGTTGTAGAATTACCAGATCCCAATAATCCCGATCGGGGTGTCAAGACTCAGGTTATTGTTCCGTGGGCGCAAAGACAGGATGTAATTGGAAAGTACATGGGTAATTATGTGAGCAAGGGTACTTATTTAACAACGCAGGATATTACAAGTGAAGTTACAACGCGTAATCCTTGGATTCAGACGATGAAGGAAGACGAGGAGATTTATACAATGGCATTTGATGCTGGAACAATCAACACCCGGCTTATCTTCCCGGGAACTCGTCTTAGAGTAAGATTGCTTCAGGAAGTACCTGTGGATAAGGTAGAGGAACTCCGTAAACTCATTAGTACTGCGGAGAGTGCCAACCTTGACCTAATTGTACACGAGTCTACTGTAATAAAGAATGGTGAACTTGTTGAGGAAGCTACAGCAAAGGATGCTTTCAATGTGGCTGAAATAGTAATTAACAACATAACAATTACAGATATGACTAATGCGGCAGGTGAGAGTATATACGATTTGTATTGTTCACTGCTTAAGCTGCCTGTTAATCAAAGACTGAAATATCTGCGTACCGAGCTAGGCGAGAATGAAACAGCGACTTCGTGGGCGCAAAGAGTAACGCCGAGCACTATAACGTTTATTCTTGATAAGGATTCGGCATCGCGTCTTGCGGAATTTGAGCAGGGGGTGGGTTCCCTTAAATATACCATACTTCCTGATGATCCTGATGATGAGAATCAGGCAAATTTAATGTCGCAGTTTGTAGAGATCTCTAACCAGATTAACACAATCACAGATACTGTGAGCTAAGGAGGGCATGCATGGATATTAAATCCCAGTTACTTGCCCCTGTAGTTGAAGTTTTAAAGACATTTTCAGGGGAGCAGAAAACAAATCTGACCCCAGGCGGATTTCAAAATGTTTTTGGATTTTACACGCCGTCAGGCGGTACAGGGGTAACTACATTCATTGCCAATCTAGCAGTTGTTCTCGCAACTCATAAAAAAGTTGCTTTGTTAGATTTGGATATTTATTATCCTAGTCTATTCAGGTTCTTCATGACCGAGGAGGATGAGAATCATTCTCTAAGATTTGATATACTTGATAAGTTCCTCGCAGAAGGAAGTAGTGTGACAGGTTATGGGCATGCAACGTCTATACCTAATATTACGCTTTTTTCTGCGAATCCAGACAATGATATAACAAGATTGTGCAACATTAATGTAAGCGGTGTTAAAACCTGTATACGCGAGTTGTCAGCAATATATGATTACGTTCTGATCGATATCAAGGGGAACTTAAATCAGGAGACTGTTGCTGCAGCGATCGAAAATTCAACTCGAGTGTATTCATTTATTCGCCCGAGTGTAGCTGATATTGAGAGAATCTGTAAGGATACAGAAATTCTTAAGTGCTACAGTTTTGGTGCCAAAACACAGAATATTATTTTGTCTCCTGTAACAGAGTCGCTCGATGCAAAAGAGTTGGAAGAATACGGTTTAAAGCTTGTTATGTCAATTCCATATGTAAAACAGGTGGAGAGCGTAGGTTATAACTATGACTTGTTTACCGTAGTAGATGGCGGTTCAAATAAGGCGGCTATTACGTATATTCAATGTTGCCAATATCTAGCCGAGCGTATTGCAAACTACGGACTTGAAACGGAGGTGACGGAAGATGTCGCTACCTAAGAGCTTCTGGCTTGCCAGACGAACCAAACAGATGTCAGACGGCACATCTCCCGAGTCCGTCATCACCTTTGAGGCATGCTTAGATGCGCTGTATTCATACATTCAGTTGAAGATGATTGAGAATGAAAAGGCCGTGTCTAGTATGACTATAAAAGAACAGCATGACTATACAAGAGAGCTTATTGATGAGTTTGTTTCACAGAAGCATCCAATGGTTGATGGATTCGTGGATCTAAAGAATGGTGTCATAGAATCAAATCGACTAATTTCCATGCTGCGGAATGAACTGCTTGAGTGGGGTATTCTTACCGATGCCATGAATGATCCCGAGATATCGGAAATTGAATGTAATGATTACAAGAGCATTTATGTTGAGCGCAATGGTGAAACATCATTGTTAACTGATAAATACACGGGCAAGCCAGTATGTTTTGATACCGCAGATGATGCTACGAAAATTGCGAACAAGTTGCTTAGATTTTCGGAAGTATCGCTTAGTAGGATGCAAGCGCTGCAAGGCGGCATGACTATGGAAGGTTATCGTGTAGCAGCTGTTGATCCATCTGTAGCGGCACCCGATAAGGCTGAAGGCGGTCTTGAGGATAAGTCACCTATGTTCGTTATTCGTAAATACGGAAGCGAGCCTCCAAAGTTGGAGAAATTGATAGGATGGCATTCAATCACAATTCAGCAGGCAGAATTTATGAAAGCCTTAGCAAAAACAGGTATACCTATCGTTATATGTGGTGCCACGGGTTCCGGTAAAACTGTACTGCTGCAATCAATACTTAACAATCGCGTACTCAACAGGCGATTGGCGGTAGTAGAAGATCAGTCTGAGTTAAATGCCCATGTACGCAATAGTGATGGGGTAGATCAGTCAAACACTTTTCAATTTGAAGCTAAGCCAACTCCACCGTCTGGTGAAGCACCTTTGACATATCCAACATTCCTTAATATAACGATGCAGTTGCTTCGTATGACGCCGAGAACGATTGTACTTGGTGAGATGAGAACAGATGAAATTGTATCTCAGGCAATGACAGCAGCTTATACAGGTCACTGTTTGTATTCAACAATTCATGCTGAGAGCGTTGAAGACTGCGTAACACGTATGACGAAATGTGTACAGGCTATGTCAAATGGTACACCATGGGATGTTAATATGCAGACAGTTTGTGCTGCAATACCTTTTATACTCTCGCAACAGCGGCTAGATGATGGATCACGTAAGTTGCTGGAATTCGCTGAAATTGAGGGCACAGAGATGCGGGATGGCAAGTTAGTTCCTAAGGTTAATATGATCTTCAAGTTTATTGCGGATGATTCACGCAAAACATCTGATGATGATATAAAAATCTATGGTGACTTCTATCAGGTTGGCAGAGTTTCCAAAAAGATGGAAGAGAAACTTAGATTAAAGGCATTGACACGTTCTGAGCTGCAAATCCTTTTATCGGGTCCTGATAAGTCAAAAGGTGAGAGTGATATCCTCTGCACATTTGGTGATGAAGAGGTTGCCTCTAGCAAGGAGGACTGATTATGACACAGTTGTTTTTATGTATTATAATGGTACTCTCTTACTACCTGATGCGTATGATTACGCATGTGAAAATTACAGAGGTGCTGCGTGATCTCGTTAAATTTTACACTAAAGGTTTGGTAGATGCTTCTGAGACATATGCTGATAAGACCAAGTTGGATTTTGAGCGTATGTCACTTGATCAAAAGCATAAAAGTAAGAAGTATAAGTTCTATTGTCTGATGAACGAGATACTAGCTGCCTTTGGGTTCAGAGAGCGAGGTATTACAGTAGAGGGCTTTATTGTTGCTCTAGCAGTTTTGAGCATATTGCTGGCTTTCATTATAGCGGCTTTATTGAATCAAGCCTTTATATTTTTTGTGCTTGCGCCCTCTCTTTTTGTGGTTTTGGTCGCAATGGTTTTTCTGATGTCTCGTGTCAAAGTTCAGCGTAGAAAACAGATGCTTCTAGACAGCATGGATATTCTCTGCTCAGTTATGACAGATGGTATTTTAAAGGCTGTTAAGGAGAATATTATGCAAATCCCAGAAGAAGTGCGATTCTATTTTGAGAGTTTTATTAAAAATATCGAACTTCTAAATATTTCTGTTCCTAAAGCGGTTAATATTCTGAACTCCGATATTGGCAGTCTATATGATGAATTTTGCGATGCAGTTATCACTTATGAGAGGAATAGAGCCAAGGGAATGGAAGAGCTTTTTAACTTCTACATAATCGAAAATTCTAAAACACTTGCGCGAGACCGTGAAGTTAAACGTATTTCTGATGAAGTAAATATGGACTTCTTTGCCACTACGGGGTGTATTATCCTGTTTGGTGCTATGAGTTCAAGTGCATTAGGAACTGCCACCTTCTGGACTAGCTTTGCAGGCATACTTATCATATGTTTATTGGCTGGCTTCGGTATTGGTACATTTATTTATATTCAATATCTGCTTTCTAAGGACTATGTTTACACCGAAAAGGAGTGAGTAGATGAATGAATATGTGATTATAGGGCTTGCATTAGCGTTGGCCGTTTTCATGTGTTTTTTGATTTATAAATGGTTATTCACTCCGCGAAAATCTAAAGTTACTCGGCGTTCGACTAAACGTATCAAGAGAACTGCTACAAATATTGGTTTTCGCGAAAATCAAAAAGTACTTGAACAGAAAATTGCTATTGCAAATTTATTTAAAAATCTGCCCATTGTTCGTATGACTGAGGATGATAAGGCAGAGTTGCACTCGCTTATCTTAGCAGTAGACAAACGTACGGAGAATGGACGTTTACTTTTGCCTGAAGAAATCTATATCAGGCAGTTAGCAATTGCGGGTGTTGCATTTTTGGCTATTCTGCTTACAATGCTTATCACACCGTTTACAGTTTTTGGCATCCTCGCTATTCCACTACTTATGCGTATTCCCGTTAAGATTCTTGAGGCAGAACGTAACGATTACGCTGTGGCACTGGCGGATGAATTTCTGGCTTTTTACAAGCTGTATTATGTACAGTTCATACAGCCAGATAATACAACTACCTTATCCCATGTCATTAATTCCTATTTACCATCAGCATCAAAAGAGGTAAAGAAAATATTAAAAGTGGTAGATGGGGATCTGGCAAAGGGTGAGGAATTCGCACTAAAACGCTTTGATCGTAGATTCCCGGACTCACCTAAAGTACATAAGTTTTGTTCGGTTGCTCGAGCACGTATTAAGGGTGATGATTCAAGTTTCGAAACAATGCGTTCATTCCTTTCGCTCCTAATTGAGGAGCACGACATTTACTTTAACAAAGAGAAGGAACGCAGAGAACGACGGCTTACAAATCTGGTTATGGCTTTCCTGATGGTTAGTATGACAGTAATTTGTATCGTAATCTTTGCGATGATGATTCTCTCGTAATCTATGGAGGTATTTCGACATGAAGAATTTTAAGAAAGTTGCTATTGTATTAGCAGTTATCATCCTCGTAATCCTTATCCTGGTATTCTTTAGAGATCAGTGGCTGCCTATTGTTGACAGCTTCCTCACTTGGATCCAGGAGCGTATGGGTATTACGAATGTATGGCACATTCCCGGCGCTGATAACTTCACAGCTCCTACAATCTAAACGCGTTTAGCAGCCCTCGCCTCAAGGGCAGATCTTTGGTGGAGGTAGGATCCTGCCTCCACCTTTTTTATTGGAGGGTATATGAAAAATTTAAAGCGATTTGCCAAGATACTGCTTATCACTATGCTGATACTTATCGTGGGAAACATAGTAGTGATGACATATGCCTACATCACAAGTACACGCGCACTAAAAGATACTTTGTCTAGTGTGGCTTTGATTGTTGCGGAAGATAATTGTATCTCTAACGACGTTGATAATACAGGGACTGTAGCCGTTGAGACTAAGGTTGATAGTTTGCGAAAATTGTTGGTGTCAAATTCTACAATATGGTTAACATATAACACTACCGGTAGTGCACATGAAGGAAGTAATATAACCGATGACCCAGACGAAGCTAATAGAGGGAATGGCGGTGGATTAATTCATTCAAATGTTGCACCCACGAATTTGGCTCAGGCAACAATGTCAGAGGCAATGAGTAATCTTGTATGGAATACTGGTGCAGTAGACGCAAATACATATTCAGCTATTAAATTAAGTTTGGACGGCTCTAATACTAATAACCCATCTTTATACTCCTATCTGACGTGTCCTCAAAGAGGAACGCCTATTACGGTGCACTTGAATGCTACTATGAAGTATAGGTTTATAACAATTTTTGGAACAATTGACTTATCAATCCCTATACACGAACAACTCACTGTTGTTGGGATGAAGTTTTATCGTGGCAGAGACGGAGGTGCTACACCGTGATCAGAAAGCTGGTTTTAGGATTTGCACTAACTCTGTTGGCAGTCGTATTAGTTGGTTTTGTGTCTACAGGGTTTGAGATGTATCACACAATTTCGACTCGCGAGGAAGCAATGCGTACATTTGTTCGTCTTGCTACAAAGGATGCAATTGTCAATATACAAGCAACTGAAGAGTATGGTCTGGATGCTCGTGAAGCTCAAAAACTTCTGAATTTTACTGACAATCTTGAGCGGAATGATTATTCTGCATATTTAAATGCACTCGCAGCAGGCTTTGCAAATAGTGCTGATGGAAATGCAGAGAACCTGGCACTTATCCAGAAGTTCCTTCAAATGAACAAGTCTAACATGGGTAATAAAGATGCGGTATTTAGACCAATACAGTTTGGTATGACCTATGTCTCTCCAGAGCTTTTTGAAGCATCTTTTAAGTGTGCCTTGAGGGATTTAATTAAAGCTAATTTTGCATCAACTGAAGACGGAGAGCTGGCAGTTGAACAGAATGACGCGATATACATCAATTGGGGTTCGGGTGCAATAGACCGGTACATTGATGTTCGTGTGTCAGAACCTAAAGCAGCTCCAATACCGCGTGGCTCTGAGAATTCGTATCTGTTTAACAGTATCTATGGCGTTGATAAGGCTAATTTTCAATTTGCATCACTTGAGGAGAGCCTCGGGTTTGCCGATGCGTCAATAAATTTTTATGTGTATTATGACATTGATATTACGGTTAGATGGAAAAGCACCATGTCAAATCAGTTACTGACAGCGGGCTTCTTAAGAAATTTTGGCATTGAGGACAATCATGATGGGAAACTATTCGATCCGAATGGATTTCTGCGCATGGATGGTCCAGATATACATTATAGTTATCGTTATGTTTTAACGAATTAAAAGGGGAGAAAATTAATGCAGAATGTAGTGGTTACTAATAAACGGAGTAAACGTAAAGCTATCGAAAAATTTATAAAGTCGAGAGGGATAACTAATTACATAATCCTTGACAATTCGGATGATCTTTATGATTCGCTCCTAATAGAAACTTGTAACCTTCATATTTTTGACTATCTTATGGATATGTCTATTGTTAATGCGATACGCGATTTGCGTGACAGAGCCAATGCTATCCATGTGTATGTCACATCAGTCCAAAGTGCGCAGCCGTATCTTTCGTTAACAGATGATGTACAGGTACTACCGGAAGACTACGACATTCTGTGTTTCTTTTGGGACAATCCTGCATGTAATGCTAGAAATGTTATGGCTTTTGAGGCGACGGGCAAGAGTTTTTGTAAAATTGCACCTCCGAGAAGTTTGGGGCAAACGCGTCGTTTAGTGGTTGATATGGCCACTAGAAAAATGCCATTGAAATATAAAACAGCAGATGGTCGTATTGTAAACACTAAGGGTCCACAGATTGTTATATCATGTAAATCAAAATCATTTGACCTGTCAAATATTTTGAAGGTTCGTGATCAAAGCGAAGTATATAATCACAAGCTTAGAACACTAGATGATCTGCCGGAGGAATCCGTGGAAGTGTCCAAGGATACTGAACAGATGCTGGATGAAAAGAAGGTTGCAGAAAAGCCTAAGAAAGAGCGAAAAACTAAGGCAAAGACAAAGCCAGAACCCAAAGTAAGAACCGTTAAAGGAACAGCAGATTCACGAAAAACGGGTGATACAAACTTCTTTAGTAGGGTTGAAACAATTGAACCAGTAGTGCAAGAGGCTGAGCATGAGCTTGACAAGCGTGTGGAAACAGAAGAGATTGCTTCGGCTCCAAAGAGTGCTGAAGTAGAGGAGACTACACTGCCTAGCTTTAAGGAAGTTTTTGCGAGACCCAAGAAAGAACATAAAAAGTCAGGAGCGCAAAAGGTAAAAGAAACAGAGGAGCAGTATGTATCTTTTCAGGGTTTCACAGGTGGAATGGGTGGAGTGTCAACACCAAAAAATCGACGTGCTCACAAGCGTACTTTATCGGTTACATATGAAACGATTGCTGAGTATTGTTTGGCGTATGGGTATATCTCTAATGGAGATCACGATGCTCTCATGGAGGAGCTTAAAGACCGCGCCTCCAAGGGAACACTGTTTGGTGACATAGCTCTTGAACGTGGTTTAATTACTGAGGAGCAGTTAATTGATGCTATTACTTCTGTAATGGGTATTGGAGTTCTTACATGGGATGAAATTAAGGACATAAAACCTGATTACAGTATTCTATTAAAGGAACGCTGTCAGAAGTATAAGATATTTAAGGCAGATAATCGCACTGTTCCTGGCGCAGATGATGACGATGATATCTTGATAGCTACAACCTCACTTGTTAACGGTGCTAATGAGATGGGGCGCATGTTTGATCAACCCATTATGAAGTACACCTTAGATGCTTATATCACACGTAAACTGGAGGAAGAAGTATGATTGGAGTATGGTTGACCCAAAGGAGAGAGGAATTCATCCAATTTGCCAAAAATCATATTCTCCTTTATGAGGATATTATGGATCCACTCGATGTTATAGCGCTCCAAAAGTATGAGGCAGTATTGACTGATATATCATCTATTGCATGTGGTAGTACTCCTGTGATAAAAGTAGATGATACACCGTTTGAGGTCCTTTTGCGAGATTATGTAAAGTTTGACCACGAAGTGCACCCAATCATAGGGGGTGTCAAGTATCTTGTTATTGATACGCTGTATGATGCTTTGAAGGTGAGCCTAACATTTCCGGAACATATTGTACAGAAAAGTCAGGTGAATGTTGTCTCAGCTGAATTAGAACGCCCAAAATATCAATCATTGGAAGCAGAACAACTGGCGGAAGAGAGCTTTGATATCGCAGACATTTCTTTAGAACAATCTGTATCAGAGTCAGATGTAATGAATCCAATAAATGGCTATCAGTCTATCCCGTATGCTATGTCAGCGAATGCTTATAAGGATCCTCCAATTCATGGTTGTTCTACAGAATTTCTGAGTGGACGTATAGAACAGCCTCAAGCTACTAATGTTTTTGGCGGTATTGTAGCTGAAGGGCAGTTTCCTGCTGTACACGACAATCAAGGTGTCATACGCAGTCACGGAACGCAGAAGATGGCTGTAAGGGGCATGAGTAAAGACAAGAAACGTTTTGGCACGCACGTTGTTACATTTAGCAGTTTATCAGACAAGGCAGGCGTGTCTACTACAGCGTTTATGTTTGCTAAAATGCTTGCGTTACAAAATGAAGCTCAAAGGGTTTTGTACTTGGATTTAAATATCAGCAATCCTAACAGTATTTTAAATTTGATGCAGCTTAATCCAGATACGGATGCCTCTGTGGTTAAAATTGCAGCATCACGCGAGATTGATTTTGTTTCTAATATCTCCCTCCTAACTGAGACAGTATCTGTGGCAGATTGCGGAGTCTCTTTGATAACATTTGGTGAAGCAACACTAATGGAGAAAAGTCAACTAGTTAGGGCAGATTTCAAGCAGTTTATTACTGCTATTGCAGATTGTTTTGATATGGTTATAATTGATTTGGGTAGATATCAGGCTACATTGCCGTATCAGACATTTGCTTATAAAATGTCTATGGCAAAACATGTGCTTGTGGCCGATGGCAGCTCATCAAGGGTGGTAAACACCTTTATTAAACAAATTCGTGAACTACCATTCCGCTTTGAGATAGTCGTAAATAAGTACACTCCGAATGTTGGAACCTTTCAGTTCACACAGCAGTTAAAAATTACTCCGATTGGTTCAATTACAGTACACCGTAACTTAGAAGCCATTATGACGGAACGTATTCCATTCGAAGGTACTTCTTTACATAGTCAGTTAATTAGTGTAGGGGGTATGCTGTGATGGAAACCTTAAATACATCGCCAGGAACAACTGCGGCTCCAGGCTATGGGGCGAAGGTCGATTTATTGAGTAGTTTGTCTGCGCCGAGCGTGACGCCTAGAAAAACGCAAGATTCTGAGAGGTTAATGGCACTAGTAAGCAACTTGGAGCCTCCAGATACGGACTTGGATGAATTGACTAATCCGGACTTTATAGACGACGATGAATTTGATTTTGATGTTACTGTTCCTCCTAAATTGGAATCAAAACCCCTAGTACAGCCTGGAAGTGGTATGGATGCAGATAAGTCGAGTGATGTACAGGGGTATGACTCTGCAATGGCTGAGACCGAGCCAATGAAAAAAACAGATCAGTCTGTGTTAGAAGAAGAGAACGCCGCCGACCAGGATGATGCGCATAAGGCAAAAATGTATCTGATTGCAGGCGGTATATTGTTGGTTGTGTTAGTGGCGATTTTCCTATTTAAAGGTGTATCCAAATCAAAAGATACACAAAGTAACAATACACCAGTACAAGCATCTAGTGTAGAACGGTTTTTTTCTGACACACTTGTTGCGACTGATATAGTTACATACCAGGACATTATGACAGTTGAAAAGTATATTGTGCTTGATAGAGACAGTTGCCAGTATGTCTTTGAGGGATACGCAGAAAATGCTAGAGCCTTTATAAAAGCCTATGTGGACCTGGATACATATAATCTTTATAAAACTGGTGCACGTATTTCAGTGACATATGAGCGGATTACACTTAACAACAGGGATTATTATATGAAAGTGAGGGTTTTGCATGATAAGAATTAAAAAGCTATTGTTGCAGGGGCTACTAGTGGTATGCTGTTTTTTGATGTCTACCTCTGTGGCATTTGCGGAAAACAGTCTGGTACCATATGAGCCGGGTGGTCAGACAGCTACTTCTTCCGCAACACCGGCACAAAGTGGAAATGATGACGGGGTGCATGATTATGCTGGTGATTTGTTTGAGCATACAGTTATCACCAAAGATCCCGGTGTTTCAAGTATTGTTCAAACTGTATCGCAGGTAGCCTCAGTCATTTTGACATTTATTATAGGTGTACTTCCGGTGCTTTTGACTGTGCAGATATTGGTAGATATAGTATGTATATTGTTAAAACCTGCTGCTTTGTTAATGTCACGTTTCCCGTTTCAGATTAATGCGGATGAGGCTATTATGGTGACTGGAATACAATTTGTTGGAGGAAGCGGTGAGGGAGATGCTAGAGCGACTAGCATTGAAAAGGCAGATCTCAAGGGTGAAAATCCTGTTTTGTTCTACATCAAAAGAAGATTGATAGCAATACTATTTGCAATAATCATGTGTATGCTATTGGGATCTGGACTTATGTTTGAGATTATCTTCTGGGTTGCTAATCATGTGGTTTCTTGGATAGCTGGAATACTGTGAGGTGGCTGTTATGATAAAATCAATTGTGCGCATATTTAAAGCAATTAAGTGTGCAACAGATGAGAAAAATCGGCAACGGCGGCAATTTAAACAAAAGCAGGGAGAAATTTACAGAGAGGGACTTACGGAGAGTAAGCTGCGCGATCAGCTTACGCATATTGTAACTGAGATGCGAGCAGATCCCAGTATTACTTCTGTTAGAATCGAGATTGCTAAGGAGGGTTTACCCTTTATTAGTGGGCTTATTCCGCAACTTGAATGCGAGGTGATATCGTGCGCATCCCCAACAGAATTTGTGCTCATGCCGCGGGACTCCTATGTTTAATTGTTTTGGTAGTATTCTTAAGGGAAACATCAGTTATAGCATTTGCAGCTAGCGGCGATAAAAACTCTACAAAAGGCGAAACGGAAATAAGTGGAACCATTCCCTTTGACAGATATGGGGATACAAGTACAATTATTTCTTCATCTACATCCTCTGATGACGTAATCTTGAACAAAGAGCCCGGGAAAACAAAAGACCAGGTGGACTTAGAAGAATTTAACGGGCGGACATTAGATACCATTATTTATATTTTGGGAGGAATATCTGGCTTTATGATGATTCTTCAAATTGCATTTTATTGTCTTTGCCGGGTATTTACATCCTTGAATGAGCTGGTTAGTAAGTTGAAATTCGCTGGAATTACAGGATATGATGATAGTTTGGCAACATTTTGTATTAAGGCAGGGCTTCTTGGCATTTTGTCTTATTTATGTCTCTCTGGCATAATGAAACAGTTTATTGGGTGGGTATTGGGCCTGCTCACAAATATATTTACATAAGGAGGTCAATATGACAAATATGTTACGACACGATGGTATAACTCGTCAGCATCGTATTATGCGCATAATGTTTTCTATGTTTGCAGCTTTAATAATGATGCTGTCACTATCCATGCAAGCATCCGCAGCCTCATCGGCAGCATTCTCGGTGAAAGATGTGTATCGCCTTGGTGTGTTCATTCAGAATGGTTCGCCGATTGGTGATTCGACAGCAACGATTACCGATGTACCCGCGTGGGAAGATATCTTGAAGCTGGCGGGCGTTGAGGATAAGGAATTGCCGGATGCTGACACTGAACGCGAGGCGTATATTATGTATATGACAGCTCGCAGCATTGTGAACACATTCCAGACTAGTACGGCTTATACAAGTGCAACTGATGGGTTTGGGGCTGTGTTCCAGTATACTGGGCAAGGTGATAAGCTTGAGGCACAAGAAGGAAAGACGCGTCTTTTTGATACTATGCAGTCTGACTTTGCTGCAAAGGTAGCATCCGCTAGAGCAGGCAGTACATTTCGTGATATTTACGATATGAAAGATTGGGATCCTAGCGCAGGCGGAGCAGCTACTGTTTTAGGGCATATTTATGGCGTTGTGAATACTGTGTTCTATGTATGTTCACAGCTTCTGATGTGGTTTTTCATACTACAGACAGGTTTTGACGTGATATATCTGGTGTTTGAGCCAGTTCGTCCTATATTGGAGCCGCGAGGTGGAGGAAGCGTGGGAGGACTATCTGCAACAAATGCAGGCGGAGATGCCGGTATTTTGAGCAAAATTAGATTGCCTATCGCATCGCATGCTGCACAGCAAGCTGCGTCGGGAGACTCAGGTGGCAGTCAGGGTGGTGTAAATGCAATGGGGAGTCAGAATATATTCTTGTCTTATGCTATTAAGCGATTCCCTGTAATTATTCTGTGCGCAGTATATATAATCCTTGTATCTAACGGTTATTGGATTAGTGTGATTGAGTGGGTAGCTGGCTTCGTTGTAAGAATTCTTAATTTCTTCTTACAACTTGGTCAGTAAGCTGTAACGGTTTCTGGTGGATTTCCGTAAAAAAGTCCACTTCCATGACGGCAGTCAATAAATAGCAAGTATGCAGTCTAATCATCTCTAGGAGGCAGTATGAAAGTGGTAAAGAGACTTTTGGCAGGTGCTTTGTGTGCGTTTATGTTATGCAATATGACAACTGTAGCATTTGCGGATAATCCTCTGCAGTTGTCCGATAGACTTACACAGCGTGCACAGCAAGAGCAGCAACGTCAAACTGACATTAGGAATGCTCGAAGTGCGCAGCAGGGAACGCAGGCAGCATATCATCGTTATGGTATCAATTCAAATGATACAGATAATTTTTCTTTCTACATTAATCGTAAGTATCTTACTAAGAAGGAATTTGAAGCATTTAAATGGTCATTCATTTTCTCGCAGTTTGCAAGACCACTTCAGGATTCACTGATAGACGTGTTTTCGCAATGGAGTGGATTTGAGGAGATGGTGGAGCAAAAGTTCCATATTGAGTCTGTATCCTCCGCCTTACAAAATGGTTCTATAAATCCAAGTACAGACAAGATATATGAGGCAATGCTTTCTGATACAAATTTTGATGATTTGGTCAGTACAATTGAGAAGAATTTCTGTACATATGCATTGCATGACGGACTTGGTAAAGTCTTAAAATTTGGAGATCTTTTAAGTGCTGGAAGCAGCATACCTTTAATGCAGAAGTATTATATATATGATACACGATGGGATCCAGGAACAGAGTCGGTGGATTGCTTAAATGCACTACTGTATAACCAACAGATAGTTGGCGATGCAAATGTTGAGAATGCAATAATGCATGGCTCAGTAACAGCTGAGGAAGTGCCAGTATTTGCGTATACAGCGCAGTCTGCTCTATACGTACAGCTTGCCGTAGCAGGATTCCTTATGACAAATGGAGACATTAGTACGGTTGAGGAATTATCTATTACGTATGGAAACGACACCATGGTTATCGACTCGTATGGTAATGTCTGTGCAATGCACCAGGGGGTTCCTACAATTGTAATACCAAATTTTGGCAACGCATATTTAACAGCTAAAATAAGTGGTGAGAATGCTAATTCAGTCAACACCGACTTGGAGGAGTCAATAAATTTTTTTAATGGCTGGATTACAGCTTTTTATTCTCGTAATACTCGACCAGAACAAACTATCTATCCGAAAAATAGTGGATTCGCACTAGCTTTAGCCTCAAAGGGCGATGTATATAGCGGTGCAATAGGTGTTCCGCGTAATGGTTCCCTGGCTCCTTCAATTCTACTTGTGGAACCAAGTGATGTATATCCCTCGCAGCTACTGGTTGGTGCAGCACTTGATGACTCAACTTCACAGAGTTCGGGTGGTGGGTCACTCGATATGCCTGGTACAGGTGATATGCTAGGTAACTTCAATGAGGCTATGGGTGTTGAGGATGATCAGGATGATGAGGATACTAACTTATGGAATAAACTATCAAAATGGCTCAATGGCAGCATAACCCCTACAGATTACAGATCGTTAGAGAATACAATTGGAGGTATAAGAAGTCATACTGCTTATGAGTTTAGTCATGCTGCACATAATGTACATGGAACAGATATGGTTGGAACATTGACGTCTCCCATGCACGGGGAATATAAGTATTTTGCGCCATTCACAGCAACGGGTGCGTCTGCTGCTGAAAAGGCTGTATATGAAAATGAAATCCCACTTATTATACCAAATGTGGATGTCGGTTCTCTAGATGGCACAGATACTAATGCAGCAACAAATTTTCGAAAAGTTGTTAGTTCCATTAGATCTCGTAAGTGGAGTTATGTCTATGGGGCAAAAACCGAAGAGTTCCCATATGCTTATGCAGTACATAATGTAACTGCCTCTATATCAAACTCTTTCTGGTGGTGGTATGATTATACTGCTGCCTTAAACATGGCGGATCTTGCTATGCTAGAAATGGCCTTTAAAGAGGGTCAGTTAATTTATGATCCACGTTTTATATCTGATCAATATAGCTTTTCAAATGGTGAGGCGAGAGCCGTACTAACACTGCCAGACGCTATTCTAGATTTAGGTCAATATATGGATGCTTATATTGATGATGAGAAGGGAATGCTTTTAGCATCATATCGCAGGTTTTTCTCCGGTGATGGGAAAGCCTTACATGACTATGCGGAGACATTTGCCTCTGTTTTAGAATTGAATACGCAATACTCATATAGCAATGGTAAAATTGGACTTATCAATAATAAAAAGGTTAATAATCCTTTTAAAGATTTTCTTGAGGTAGCTAAAATAAATGACTCTACTCCTTATGGTGTCTTTATCGAGTGGAATGATAAGATGTTTTACAACCATAATTTTTGGAATTACATTGAAGAACACTCTTATTGCTCTTGTAACAATGCTAAACACAGCGGAGCTCCTGGGTTCGGGCATATTTACTATTATCATAAAGTGGATGATGAGGGTAATGTGGAGTCGGGATGGACGCGTAGTAATACACTACCTGCTGTAGGAAGATATACTGGAGCACAGAAGTTCTCGTATCCCGTTAGTCTACCCCTTCATATTGCAGGCGAAGATAGCAAGTTTTTTAGTGTTGGCATTACCTCTACGGTCAATGGTGAGGAGTCTGCTGGTAGTCCTCCGAGCAGCTTGGAAGGGCTAATTGCTACAAATGGTGTAACAACGAACCAGAAAGCGACCGTGGTAATACGAGCCATATCTGACGTTTTTTATCATGCAGCTGATTCGGAAAGTACACTGACTGCAGCGGAGTATTTGGGGCATATACAAACGGCATGCACACTTGCCGGGCTAAACTACGAGGATATGATTACAGCTTTCTCAGTTTTTGCAAAATATAATAGTCCCGATGGCAATGCAAATGCGCTTAATAATCGCTACATGTATGATGAGTACTGGTACTACCTTCGCAATATTAACAATTTATCGAGTGTAGTTGGGTGCAGTAATTCGGATACATTCGCAAGCACTATTTATTATTGGGATAGATACTACTTAACCAATACCGCATTTAATAAACAGTTGACAGAACTTGTTCTCAAGCAATGGGGAACGGAATCGGAAAGTGGTACAATTGCAAATATAATCGCAGATTACGAAAATTATCTGTTCCAAAATAATTTATCCAAACTTGAGTGCTCTTTGGAAACTTTTGTTGAACACTCATCCAAGTACAATCAAAATAAAACTGGTGCTTTCGGAAACTACAATTTATACACCCCGTTTTATTATGAATATCAATATCAAAATGGTACGTTTGAGGAGTATAAAACAAAGTTTGACCCGGATTATAATAAGTTCGACGATGCGACAATTTTGTATCAGTATTTAGATGGGGACACAATACTTCTATACCCATTTACTTCAGATAACTTAGAAAGTACCATAACACTTTACACAGGAATAGGCGATGGGCTTCTTCTTAAAGAATCTCCGGATGATATAGATACATCCAAGGGCATGATACAAGACTTTTCCAGACAGTGTTATAGCCCTATTCAGTTGATTCTTTCGCTTCAGAAGAATACAGACTACACAAGGAATACGCTGAATGAGACATTTAAACGGTCGCCGACAACTAATACCGTTACTAAGGAACAGCTTATGGATAAAGCAAATCAATTTTTCGTAAATCCTGTTACTTCGATTTCATATATTATTACAGGATTTTTATATCGTATTCATGATGCTATTGCAACAGGCAGTCTAGGGAATGTATTTAGCATTAGTTGGTTGCTGGAGACAGATATTTATCAGTGGATCATTAACAGATATGTTGCTTTGATGTCCATTGCCCTAATTGTTTTGTTGCTTTTGAAACTTACTCAATTAGCTATGAGTAGGACTCATAATTTTTCAACCATAAGTCGCTCTGTTGCTGGGATATTAGCAATGGGAATTGTACCTGTAGTGCTATTTAATTCCTTCGTTTGGGCATTTGATACAACATCTTCTTGGGCATTGGGTGATTCTTATGATAAAGTACTGTTAAGCCAAGTAGAGCGCAAAGCGATTGTATTAAATCAGGATGCTGCTGTTGATGCTGAACTTAGTGCATTCAAGGAGCAATTTCAGAACTTGTCAGGTAATTACGACTGTGCTACATTTGATATCCTAAGCAGTTATAATTACAGTAACGGTCCCACATATAAAGAAGTATCATTAGATACAATGTTGGAGCGTCTTCGCTATAAGACAACATTTAACTCTTGGTATACCGGTGAGGGTATGCAAGCGGTACATGCTAAATTCTATGATGAATCGCTGTTTTACTATTTTTATGATTATATACGATCTTCTTATTTTGGGTATTGTCAGAGTCATCGTGAGCAGCAGTCCCTATCGGGTGCAGCAACATTTATATCTGAACTTGGAAAAGCGGTAAGTGGAGCATCTCCAGATGACTGGAAGAGCAATGTTGATTTCCAGAAAAAGATTATGGATCTAGAAGATGGATTTAAATCGATTCCTGGTGGCGGCGTTTACTATATGTTGCAAGATATGAATTATGTTTATGGTGCATCTATTGATGAGACTCAGAAGGATAAGTATGATGGACCACAAGTCAAAGATCTTGTAGGACTGTATAACATTTTTAGAGCAGAGGGGCAATCGAGTGGTTCGAGTGAGCTGGATGCTGTTTTAGATCGTAACATCTATTTGCGGGCATATAAAGATCATGCAGATATGCTTGTGAGTGAGGATGGTGTTGTTCCAAGAACATGGCTAGATACTGACATATTAGAGGAATATGCAGAAAAAAACTTCATATCAAAGAATATGAAAGGCGAAGTCACCTCAATTACGCGCACGGCGACTTCAGGTGTATATCCGGTATTTACATCAAGGCTTGATGCTTTTGATACAAAGTTAAATCCTGCAGCTGGCAGTGTATATGCAGAGTACACAGGTATACCATTAACACCTCTGGAAGAGAAGTTGTGCAACTTGACCGATGATATTTATGAGACATCACTAAAATGTTTAAGTTATTTGACTTCTGATATCCATGATGAATCAGCAATTATAATGATGGCTTATATCGCGACATTTAAGACTAATGAAGCATTCGGGTTAGAACCAGCAGGTCCTATTGTTGGAACGGTTAATCTTGACTCCATAGTTAGAGCAGCCTTTGTGACTGATTTATCTCAGATCACCTCGGAAACCAATACGTTATATGCGATGGTTCAACAGGGGGATAGTATAGGTAAGATAGCTCTAGTTGTTGTGCTTGAGCTTATAATCTGTATTGCTTCTGTTGCACGTGTATTTATTGTCTTATATATTACAGGTGCGTCATTTGTTATTCTTGCGTTGAGGATAATGAATAAAACTCCAAAGACATCAGATTTAGTTTATGGGATTGTTGGAAATCTGTTGGCGTTGCTATTCCTCCATGCACTTACGTTATTCCTAGTTGTTATTGCTATAGAGTGGGTAGCTAGTGCAACTTCTGCCATACCTGGTTTAATACTCGATGTTGCAATGATACTGTTTATCGTCGCTATGAGTGCGTTATTGTTTAAATTGGTTAAGAACATAATTCTTGATGCAATAAATATTGGTGGCGCTAAGATTAAGGGCATAATTCATAGTATCACAGATGCTGTTGTTAATGCGACTGGTAAGTTGTTTAATCAGGGTGAAGAAACAGTCACAGCATCTAATGTCAATATACGCGGGGATAGAGTACTTGATGAGCTTGAGAGTTCTCGAGCTGCCAGAAGAAATCAGGCTAGGGAAGCACGTTCACGTACAGAAGCAATGATTCAGGGCATTGAGCAGGCAGAGGCGTTAGCGGATGCTATGGCTGGGGTTGCACCTGTAGCTGGACATCCTGAGGTTGCTGCGGCTGTGGCAGGTGTTACAGCCAAAGCCTCTAGAGTGGTAGGGCAAGCAGAAGCAGAAGCGCAGCAGCTCGCAGATGCAGTGGGAGAACTTAGAACTGCGCAGGAAATTGTTACAAACAGCCGAAACTCTCGTGTGGAGCGTACACTTCGTGAAGAGTCGACAATCAGTAGTCAAACTGATAACACAAACTAAGCTATAAAAAGAACGGGAGGAGAGTGAAATCTCCTCCCGCACTTTGGGGTTGATTATTTATGAAAGATACAAAAAAGGTTTTTATACCCTTAACATTAGATAACTCCACTAAGCACTTCTTCTCGGGAAAGCAAATTGTGGGCATTGCCATATTTGCACTGGGATTTTTAGGATTACAATTGGTGGCGTTTCAATTATATAATAAGCTGCTTTTGGTAATGTCAAAGCCGCTATGGCTAATTATCATTGGGGATCTTATTGCGACTTATTTTCTTGTGTTTCTCTTTAGAAAAATGGTCTTAAGAGAAAATGAGATGATGCGTGACTATCGCGATAATCAGTACCTTCAGAAGACGGATATAAGCTTTTGCTGGGATATCTTTGCAATAAAGGATAGTCATATTTATTATTGTAATGGCATGCAAGGTGTGCTTATCTGTCTATCTCATGGATATCTGTTAGATCGCCCGCCAGATCAGGAAGAGATACATCGCGAAGCAGTCAAAACTGCTTTAGGTACAATTACAAAGCAAGGGTTTTCATTCATCTATTTTAACAGGGAAGTACAGGATTCAAATCTTGGTCCACTGGAGTTAACTGAACGAAGACTTACCCAGTTTCAAAATCTGTCTTTTTATGAAACGGCTAATGCGATAATAAAACATACATATAATGTTTGTTCTTCAATTGCTAATACAGAACAAGAGTATTATCTATTGCTGGCAAATAATTTGGAAACAATACGTAAGTTGGATCATGCAGCAAAGGAATTCATGAATGCGCTTCACGGTGGCATATATGTGAAAATGGAAGTACTGGATACTGTGAGGATTTGGCAGTTTATTTCTGAGCAATTTGGTACAAGTTTAATTGATCCTTCGGCGTTGTTAACCAAAAAGTTTGAAGGTACAAATGTTCAGATGGTTAGAGTGCTTGAAGTTAATCGCAATGAGGATGCACCTTATGCAGTATCATCTAAGGCGGAGGAAGTTGTTACTGAGCAGTCGGAGGTAGAGGATTGGCTAAAGGCAGAGTGGGAGCAAGAAGCTACCCCCACCCAGCCTACTATATTGAATAATGAGGATTTAATGATATGAAAATTGTTGTCATTGCTCCTGATGGAGTTTTAGACCCTATTAAGCAGTCGTTTACTAATAGGGGATGTGTGGGTGTTGAATTCGAGTATACTTCAGACATTCTGGATGTATTCAAGCGTATGGATATCCACGGTTTTTATATGAATAAGTTAGTTATTTTGACGGCGGTTATGAGCGATTGGGGTGAAGCTGATAAGCAAACTCTGGTGGATCGCTTGGTAGCCGTATGTGATACGCTCAAAGAAACAAATGAGGTTTATCTATTTGATTCTTCTAAACTACTGGCAGCCGAATATGCTAATACGCTTAGTTTTTATGGCCAGGTTATTTATCAAGATCAGAAGATTCACGTTGCTGATTTGATGAGTGTAATTATGGGGGATTATGTTGAAAGCACGGCAGAAAATATTAACAAGGATGTAAAGCCAAAGGGTTTCTTTAGCAAGTTCCTAAAGGGTAGAAAGGGAGGCACCGCTCCGGTTGCAGTGGAAGAACCTAAGCAAGAGGATACACCTGCGCCTGTTGAACCCGGTGTGGTTCTACCGTCAAATAATGAAGCAGACAGTCCGTCCGGGTTTGATGATGCACCGTTATTTGAGTCGGCTGAAAATGAGTCTTCAGTGCATGTCTCACTATCTAAGAGTAACAATGTTGATGAAGACTTGGACGCTTTACAGTTGCCTGAAGATAAGCCGCAGTACCTGACTGAGGATAATATTACGGCAACAGGAAATTTAAATGATAATCCGCTATTTGAAGAGCCTAGCCCAAAACCGCAATCTGTGGAGACTGTACCAGCACCAAGCCCTATTCCTGAGCCTGTTAAAGTTGTGGCACCTGCTCCCGCACAAGTTAAACAAAAGATAGAAATTCCTCAGCCGTCCGGAAAGTATATTCAGTTTTTCCAAAAGCGTACAAAGATTATTCTTTGTACCGGTGAGCGACGTTCAGGAGTTTCTACATTTACATCAAATATTGCGCAGCAGGTTCAGCGTGATGGATTGTCTTGTTTGCTTGTTGACTTGGATTATGAACGTAGGGGACAGTCGATTAATTTCCCATTTGAACATGATAGCGATGATGTGCATTTAACATATTCTTTATATAATGCAGTGAAGAGTAATTCAAGCATTGGCGAGCATGCAATTGCTTTGGATGATGGTCTTGATTTTCTAGGAACATCATTGTATGTCGAAGATACAGATATGATGCACAACCATGTGACAAATGAAACGTTGCAACGGTTGCTTACAGTAGCTTTATCTGAATATGATATTATACTCATTGACTGCCCGTTTGTTCAGATAAAGGAATATCCGTGCCTTGTTGCAATGTCAAACTTGATAGTACATTCTATGTGTACAGACATTCGGTCTATTTACAATACTCTTAATTCCATAACTGAGTATGATTTTGCGTCTAGTACGGATTATAACCTTTACGTTTCTAAAATGATGTTACTTTTAAACTGTTATACAGCACACTTTTGGAATCATACAGAGGTTACAGAAAAGTTCTTGCCGCGTGTTATGTTTGAACTTACTGACTCACAAATGTATTTGAATTTTGCGGTTCTGGGTCGAGTACCATTCTTTGCTGATTATGATGAATATATGAGTGGCGGAAAAATGTTGGTTGACAACGCAAAATATCGTAATATTTTTGTGCATTTGCTAGATGAATTGGCACTTAGGGGGTAATACAGCATGTTAACTGTTCTAGGTAGAAATCTGCCCAATCTTGGCATTGAAATACAAGAGGATAAAACTGTTTACATTGATATAGACCATAATGATCTAAATCAGGTGCATCAGCTTGATCCTAAAACTACTTACATTATATCAAATCGTACTATGGATGAGCTTGAGACTGTGATACTTGATGGCTATTTTAATATCATAACAATCAAGGCGCTTTCTCAAATTACGACTAGATTTATAGCACAGTTTATTACTACAAAGTATGTTGACAATCAACTTCGTGTCATTTCGGAGCGCATGGTGAGTCTGTATGATGAATATGGTGCAGTTACAAATCAGTTGCGAGCTGCGCTTGTTGCTTTGCGAGATAATGATGCAGTGACATTTAATAAGATTATGTCGCTCAACATATACAGTATGATTGACTCTCTTGAGGGGATCAACAGGATGGTATCGTTCTGTAAATCAATGACTTCCGTAGAGAACAACTATTCATCTTTAGTAGTCAAAGCTACGAATACGGAGACAGCCCTTTCTGAGGCGGAACGTTATAGGAAACTGTATGAGGATGAGAAAGCTTCTAAACGTGTCCTTGAAACAGAAATTGAGACTTATAAGCGAGATATCTTTGATTTTCAGAATCAGGTGGCATCACAGACAATTACAACTGCAGACATTCATCAGAATGCAGAATTTAAATCGATGCAGATGCGTTTAGATACCATTAGCAAACAGAAAGAGGATCTGCTGCAGGAGTTTGAGGAATATAAAAAGGATGTAGAGCAGCAAGCAGCTTTGGTTGGAGCTAATACACAAAACGACGTAATTAAACACCTGCGTGAGGAGTTAAAGAAAGCTCAGACTTTAGCATTCGATCAAATTGTTGATAGCCGTATGCCCATATTTCAGGAAACCACAACTTTGGATGCGGAGCATATCTTATATTTCAAAGAAGTACGTCCGGCAGTATATATTAACAGTTTTATAAAATATGCAGCCTCGCTATTGCGTATAAAATACCATAAGTCACTAAAAAAGAATTACATAATTATCATTTTGGATACATTGTGTGATCAGTTTACTGTTGAAAAATATCGTAAGCGTGGCTGGTCTATAAATTCTCAACCAAGTGCAGAGGAATGCGTTTTAGTTACTAATAGTTTTGATTACTCTAAATTGAAAAGTGAGTATCATATTGATCAGCGTGAGCTTGTTATGATTATTGATCGGACACATGTGAAAACCGACGCTGTGCAAATGCGAAGGGCGCACAAATTCTATCTTATCAATACAGTTAACGATGTTGCTGATTTTGAACTGGATCCTGCTTATTGCATAGGATTTTTTGCTAAGGTCCCTGCAGGCACTCCGGCGACACCCAGGTATTTGATAAACCCTTGGGATGACTCACTAGCAGAGGCAGATACTCGGAAGCGTTGTGGCAAGTGTTCTAGCGATAAAATCCTCTCAACTATACTAGAAGAGACGGGGGTGCTTCCTAAGACATGAGGAAGTTGTTAAAACCAAAATCTAAAGTTAGACCAATGGAAGTCTATCTTGGCAATTTGGAGCGCACAATTAAGAGAGGATTGGCCGATGTACCTGCGCAATTAAATGATGCCGAGGTACAGGTTGGGTATGAAATACTTTATAGTAAAAGGAGTCAGCGCTGTTATTATTATGTAAAGGCAATGCCGCAGTTTATTGCTGGTTCCTTTTATGATGTAGTGCGTTCAACATTGCGCGTATTCAAAACAGAGTACCCAGTCTTTATTCATTTCAGGATACAAGGTATTCCGCATGTTATTGACTGGGAGTCGGCTGAAATGCGTCAGCGTAGAAAAGTGTGGATGGAATGGGAAAAAAACAAGGAAGTTGTTGATGATCGTTTTACAGATGCAAAAACACGCGCAAATAGCTTGTTTGAGGATTGGCGCATGGCATCCTGGGACTATATACAGAATGCTGAAGATCGTAAGGTTCAGCTGATTGACTGCGAGATAACGGTAGAGCTATCTGTAGATGGAACCACATTAGCACATAAGCGTAGTCTTCTTGATATGTGTCATGAGTTTGAACAGTGGTGTGCTAAGCAGAATATCAAGATAAAAAAGGTAAGGAATAGCATTTCGGATTTTCTTCAATACACTAGCATGACTTGCTTAAACAAGAAGACTACAGCTGCACGCCAGGTTGTAAACCGCGTCTTATCCAGCGAAATACTTTCTGACCTTGTTAGTTACGTTCCGGGGCGCATAAACGATACGGGTGTGCTTTTTGGGATAGATGTCTTAACAGGCATGGCAGTATATAAAAGTATGGTACGCCCAAGTGGAGACGCAGAGAATTTTTTGGTTATTGCAGAAACCGGTGGCGGTAAGAGCTTTTACATGAAAGCAGTTGCTTTTCAAATGTTGCTAAATGGGTTTCATCAGGTAGTATTAGACATTGATGGTGAATATACTCCCTTCGCTAGGGAGGTTGGTGGAGTCATAATTGATATGAGTAAAGCTGCCGGTTTATACTTCGATAGCACGGTCATAGGTGACTTGACAGGTGATCGCGACTTGGACGCTTCATTATTATCAGATT